>OLOZ01001190.1_pt1 | contig 18854 bp, 15 predicted proteins | sample 1673021 | NCBI WGS metagenome assembly OLOZ01 (sample SAMEA3136747, study PRJEB25190) | human gut metagenome | biome: human gut; feature: human-associated habitat; material: faeces | place: Austria | collected 2013
TCGTTACCTCCATCTGTTGATGGAAGCATTATACTACATTGGGACATTTTCCTTTGTGGTATATTAGGACATTATCATAAATGGTTCATAAAATGTTTATAAAATGTGAAAAAATTGCTTGACAATTCATTGCCTGTATGCTATTTTAAATAAAAATTTAATTCAACGAACTAAACCGATGAAGCGGGAATAAAAACAATCGTGCACCCACAGAGAGTCCGGGAGGCTGAGAGCCGGGCGGTAAGGCAGTTTGTTAAATGGGCCGCTGAGGGCGCATGGAAAGGCAGAACAAATGCAGAGAATTGCAGACATATCTGATTGAAGCATGAAAGTAGATTCTGCAGAAGCCAAGTATTATGCGACGTAGGACATACGTCAGTTGTCAGGAATATGATGGTATTCCGTTAAGAGCACGATTTTATCGTGAAGCAAGGTGGCACCGCGGGTGAATATTCAGACCCGTCCTTGACAGATATGGAAATTCTGTCCTGGACGGGTTTTTTGTGTACTAGAAAATTACTCCGTAATGTTCCTGTTACACCTAAAAACGCTCTGCGAGGATGCGGCGCGTGCACTGTTCAGGAAATAAATCGGGAGGTGTTCTATGTATCCAACATTTGATAAGATCAGGGAAATGGCAGCAGGAGATTACAAAAGAATTCCAATCTGCAAAGAGTTATACGCAGACAGCTACACACCAGTAGAGATGATGCGGATTCTGCAAAAGGCAAGTCATCACTGCTATCTGCTGGAAAGTGCCAGCCAGAGCGAAGCGTGGGGCAGGTATTCTTTTCTGGGATATGACCCTTCCATGGAAATCACCTGCACAGACGGAATCCTGCGAATTCGAAAAACCAGTAAGACGGAAACTTTTGGCAGAAGCGGCAATGCTGCAGAAAGCAGTACAGAAAGCAGTACAGAAGAGGTTCGACAGGTTGCCCATCCAGGCGATGCTATCCGTGAAATCATCAGTCAGTACAAAAGTCCGGTTATGGACGATATGCCCACATTTACCGGCGGTCTGGTAGGTTACTTCTCCTACGACTACATCAAATACAGTGAACCCAAGCTGGAGCTAAAAGATAAGGAACAGCAGGATTTCCGGGATCTGGATCTGATGCTGTTTAATGATGTGATCGCATTCGACCACTACCGTCAGAAGGTTCTTCTCATCACAGGTGTGATGACAGATGATCTGGAAAAGTCCTATAAACAGGCCTGTGAAAAACTGGAAGAAATGACAGAGCTGATCAAAAAGGGTGAGAAAAAAATCTTCCCTCCGATCAGGCTTAAATCTGAAATCAAACCTCAGTTCCCTAAAGAAAAATATTGCCAGATGGTGGAAACGGCGAAGCATTATATCCACGAGGGCGATATTTTCCAGGTGGTTTTGTCAAACCCCATGAGGGCAAAAGCAGAGGGCAGCCTGTTTGATACTTACCGTGTTCTGAGAGCCACCAACCCATCTCCCTATATGTTCTATTTTTCCAGTGATGACATTGAAATCGCAGGAGCCTCCCCGGAGACACTGGTGAAATTAGATCATGGCAAGTTAAGCACTTTCCCACTGGCAGGAACAAGGCCGCGAGGAAAAACACCGGAAGAGGACAAAGCACTGGAAGCTGATCTTCTTCAGGATGAAAAAGAGCTTGCCGAGCACAACATGCTTGTGGATCTGGGAAGAAACGATATTGGAAAAATCAGTGAGCTTGGCAGCGTAAAAGTAGAAAAATATCTGACTGTGGAACGTTATTCCTGTGTCATGCACCTGGGCTCCACAGTAACAGGAACCATCAAAAAGGGTAAAGATGCCATAGACGCGGTGGATGCCATCTTACCTGCAGGAACCCTTTCAGGGGCACCGAAATTCCGTGCCTGCCAGATCATTCAGGAACTGGAACAAAGCAAGAGAGGTATTTACGGCGGCGCAATCGGATATGTGGATTTCACAGGAAATCTGGATGTGTGCATTGCAATCCGTCTGGTATATAAGAAAAAAGATGAAATCTGTATCCGGTCGGGAGCCGGAATCGTGGCAGACAGCGTACCGGAAAAAGAATTTGAAGAGTGCCAGAATAAGGCAAGAGCGGTGGTAAGGGCCATCAGCCAGGCAGAGGAGGGATTAGAATGATTTTACTGATTGATAATTACGACAGCTTTTCCTATAACCTGTATCAGCTGATCGGGTCTGTTAATCCGGACATTCAGGTGGTTCGAAATGACGAAATTTCCCTGGGAGAAATAGAGAAGCTGGAACCGGAAGCAATTGTTCTTTCCCCGGGTCCTGGAAGACCGGAGGAGGCAGGCATCTGTATTCCGGTGATCAAAGAGTTCGCTGGAAAAATCCCAATTCTGGGTGTGTGTCTGGGACATCAGAGCATCTGCGAAGCCTTTGGCGGAGTGGTTTCCTATGCAAAAGAACTGAAGCATGGGAAAAGAGATGAGATGATCCAGTGCGGTTCCAATGTCCTGTTTAAAGGACTTCCGGAAAAGTTCCCGGCAGCAAGATATCATTCCCTGGCAGCAATAGAAGAGACTCTTCCCGAAGAGCTGGTTGTGACAGCCAGAGCAGAAGATGGAGAAATCATGGCAGTGGAACATAAGGAATATCCGGTTTATGGTGTACAGTTTCATCCTGAGTCTGTTATGACTTCCGATGGAAGGAAGATGATTGAGAATTTTCTAGAGCGTGTTTGAAAAAGGCTTTCTGCAAAATCTCCCACAAAGTGGGGCGTGCAGATTGCGGGAATGATTTTTCAAACACGCTCTGGAAGCGCAAGTCAGATTTGACAATTTATAAAGGACAACATCAGAGAGGAGCAGAAAAAATGATCAGAGAAAGTATTATCAAATTATCGAAGAAACAGAACTTAACCTATCAGGAAGCAGAAGAGGTAATGGACGAGATTATGAGCGGAAAAGCTACTCCGGTACAGATGTCAGCTTACCTGACTGCTCTGGCGTTGAAAGGGGAAACTATTGATGAGATTACCGCTTCCGCGGCAGGCATGAGAGCACACTGCATCAAGCTGCTTCATGACATGGATGTACTGGAAATCGTAGGGACTGGTGGAGACGGCTCCAATTCCTTTAACATTTCCACCACTGCCTCCCTTGTGATCGCAGCAGGAGGCGTACCGGTAGCAAAGCATGGAAACAGAGCTGCTTCTTCAAAATCCGGAGCCGCAGATGTGCTGGAAGCTCTGGGCGTTAAGATCACAATTCCACCGGAAAAAAGCCAGGAGCTTCTGGAAAAAATCGGAATCTGCTTCCTATTTGCACAGAACTATCACATTGCAATGAAGTATGTGGCTCCAATCCGTAAAGAGCTGGGAATCCGTACTGTATTTAATATTCTTGGACCGTTAAGCAACCCGGCTGGCGCCAATATGGAGCTGATGGGTGTTTATGATGAAGCCCTTGTTGAGCCTCTTGCGCAGGTCATGGCAAATCTTGGAGTAATAAGAGGAATGGTTGTCTTCGGACAGGACAGTCTGGATGAAATTTCCATGAGTGCACCGACTTCTGTATGCGAGATCAAAGATGGCAAATTTACATCCTATGTACTCACTCCGGAGCAGTTTGGCTATGAGCGCTGCACAAAAGAGGAGCTTCAGGGAGGAACCCCGCAGGAGAACGCCGAAATCACAAAAGCAATTCTGGAAAGCAAAGAGACAGGTGCGAAACGTCATGCAGTTTGCCTGAATGCTGGTGCCGCACTTTATATTGCAGGCAAAGCAGCTTCCATTGAAGCAGGTGTGAAGATGGCAGAGCAGCTGATCGACAGCGGGGCTGCCCTGAAGAAACTGGAAGAATTTATACAAAAGAGTAATCAGGAGTGAAAAATAAACACAAATAATAACAAAAATAACAATAATCACATCACAAAACAAAATAGCACTGAAAAAAATAACAATATAACTCATTTGGATAAAGATGACGACAAGAGAGAATGACATCACAGAGAGTTTTACAGGAGATAGAATGAGTATTTTAAACGAGATAGCAGCGCGCACAAAAGAGCGTATTGCGGAGGAAAAATTTAAAGTCCCATTAAGGGAACTTATCTCACAGCAGAATTCCGATCTGGCGAAACATGCCGAGGAAAAAATCTCTTTTCTGGAGGCATTAAAAAAGCCGGGAATGTCTTACATCTGTGAAGTAAAAAAAGCATCTCCTTCAAAAGGATTGATCGCACCAGATTTTCCTTATCTGGACATTGCAAAGGAATATGAGCAGGCCGGTGCTTCTGCAATCTCCTGTCTCACAGAGCCCTTTTATTTCCAGGGCGCAGACAGGTATTTGCAGGAAATTTCCCAGGCAGTGAATATTCCGGTGCTTCGAAAGGATTTTACAGTAGATGAGTACATGCTCTACCAGGCAAAAGCATTTGGGGCTTCCGCTGTACTTCTGATTTGTGCGATTCTTGATAACAGCCAGTTAAAAGCCTTTGGGGAACTGGCACAGGAGCTGGGACTGGATGCTCTGGTAGAAGCTCATGATCAGTGGGAAGTGGACCGTGCTTTGAATCTTGGAGCAAAAATCGTGGGAGTGAACAACCGGAATCTCCATGATTTTACCGTTGATATGGGAAACAGTATCAGACTGCGGAACATGGCACCGGCTGATACGGTGTTTGTTTCCGAAAGTGGTATTAAGACAGCGGAGGATATCCGTATATTATATGAAAACCAAGTAGATGCAGTCCTGATCGGGGAGACCTTAATGCGCAGCCCTGACAAAAAAGCGGCACTTGGGGCATTAAATGCAGGGATTGTCTGAGCTGACTCATGGTGATAAGTGATATTCCATGCACGTCCCACTTTGCGGTATATTTCACCCGAATTCGGTTGCCGTAGCCAACTACGGCGTCCTCATCCGGGCAAAATCTCCCACAAATTGTGACGCACATCTTGCAGAAAGCCTTTTTCAAACACGCTCTGGCAATCTAAGATGTACAATGTGCTGATAAAATAGTTGGAAAATAAAAAATTAAAGAAAAGGAATGAAACAGTATGGCAAAATTAAAAATTTGCGGTCTGACCTGCAAAGAGGATATTGAAGCTGTAAATGGAGCAAAACCGGATTTTGCGGGATTCATAATTGAAGTTCCAGGAAGAAGACGAAGCCTTACGGCAGAACAGGTCAAAGTCCTGGTTAAGGGACTGGACAAGGAAATCCTTCCCGTAGGTGTATTCGTAAACGCTGCCCCGGAACTCCCCATTTCCTTATTAAGAGATGGCACCCTATGGGCAGCCCAGCTTCACGGGGATGAAGACGAAGACTACATCGAAAAAATCCAGAATATGACTGGAAAGCCTGTCATCAAGGCCTTTTCCATAAAAACACCCGAAGATGTACGGCGGGCCCTTCGAAGCCCTGCCGACTACATCCTCTTAGACCAGGGCGCAGGAGGAACCGGCGAACCTTTCGACTGGACCCTGGTTCCCCCAGTCCGTCGCCCATTCTTCCTTGCCGGAGGAATCGGTCCCGAAAACCTCCGCAGCGCCATCGGAACCTTACACCCATGGGCTGTAGACCTGAGCAGCAGCCTGGAAACCGATGGAAGAAAAGACCGGGCGAAAATACAGCAGATTGCCCGTATGCTGAAGCAGATTAATACACTGGAAGCATACAGAAAAGAGCGAGAAGCAGATTTAGAGTGAAAAAAGTAATTCATATACAAAACAGCGAAACGAAAGGAACCAACACTATGTCAAACGGAAGATTTGGAATCCACGGCGGCCAGTATATTCCCGAAACCCTGATGAACGCGGTGATCGAACTGGAAGAAGCCTACAACCACTATAAAGACGATCCGGAATTCAACCGGGAGCTTACAGAACTTTTAAATGAATACGCAGGAAGACCATCCCGCCTTTACTACGCAGCCCACATGACCGAAGACCTTGGCGGCGCAAAGGTTTATTTAAAAAGAGAAGACTTAAACCACACCGGCGCCCACAAGATCAACAACGTCTTAGGTCAGGTGCTTCTTGCAAAAAAAATGGGCAAAACCCGTGTCATCGCGGAAACCGGAGCCGGACAGCACGGTGTAGCCACAGCCACAGCAGCAGCCCTTATGGGAATGGAATGCGAGGTATTCATGGGAAAAGAAGACACCGAGCGCCAGGCATTAAATGTATATAAGATGCGTCTCCTTGGAGCAAAAGTTCATCCTGTAACCTCCGGAACTGCCACCCTGAAAGATGCCGTATCCGAGACCATGCGTGAATGGACCAACCGTATAGCAGATACCCATTATGTACTGGGCTCCGTTATGGGCCCTCACCCTTTCCCAACCATTGTCCGCGATTTCCAGGCAGTTATCTCCAAAGAAATCAAAGAACAGATGCTGGAAAAAGAAGGCAGGCTTCCAGATGCAGTCCTTGCCTGTGTAGGCGGCGGCTCCAATGCCATCGGAACCTTTTACCACTTTATTGAAGACAAAGATGTACAGCTGATCGGCTGCGAGGCAGCAGGCCGCGGCGTAAATACTGCAGAGACCGCAGCCACCATTGCCACTGGCAGACTTGGAATCTTCCATGGAATGAAATCCTATTTCTGCCAGGACGAGTACGGACAGATTGCGCCGGTTTACTCTATTTCCGCAGGACTGGATTATCCGGGAATCGGACCGGAGCATGCCCACCTTTACGACACTGGCCGTGCCCAGTATGTACCTGTAACAGATGAAGAAGCAGTAGAAGCCTTTGAATATCTTTCCAAAACAGAAGGAATCATTCCTGCCATTGAAAGCGCCCACGCTGTTGCCTATGCAAGAAAAATCGTGCCGCAGATGGGCAAGGATCAGTGCGTAGTCATTACCATTTCCGGCAGGGGTGACAAAGACTGTGCAGCAATCGCAAGATACAGAGGGGAGGATATCCATGAGTAACCGAATTTCAGAAGCATTTGCAAAAGGAAAAGCATTTATCCCATTTATCACCTGCGGAGATCCATCTCTGGAGATCACTGAGCAGCTTGTCTATGCAATGGAGGAAGCAGGCGCAGACCTTATTGAGCTTGGAATCCCGTTTTCCGACCCGACAGCAGAAGGTCCTGTGATCCAGGAAGCCAATGTGCGTGCACTGAGCGGCGGAGTAACCACAGACAAGATCTTTGACATGGTGGTAAAAATCCGTAAAAAAACCAGTATCCCAATGGTATTTATGACTTACGCAAACGTTGTTTTTTCCTATGGAACAGAGCGTTTCATCAGGAAAGCAGCAGAAATTGGAATGGATGGACTGATTCTTCCTGATGTACCTTTTGAGGAAAAAGAGGAGTTCGATGTGGTCTGCAAACAGTATGGTCTGGAGCTGATTTCCCTGATCGCCCCCACATCCCACGACCGGATCACCCGGATTGCAAAAGAGGCAAATGGCTTCGTATACTGCGTTTCCTCCCTTGGCGTAACCGGAACCAGAACCCGGATCACCACTGATATCGGAGCGATGGTGAAGCTGGTAAAAGCTGCAAAGGACATTCCATGTGCAGTGGGCTTCGGCATCTCCACCCCGGAGCAGGCAAAGAAAATGGCTGCCCAGTCCGACGGTGCGATTGTAGGCTCCGCCATTGTGAAAATTTGTGCCGCACATGGAGAAAACTGCGTCCCATATGTAAAGGATTATGTAAAGTCTATGAAAGACGCTGTGCGTGAGGCTTAAGCAGGAAGAATATAAAAAATGGAAAAGAAATGCTTCAGTTTTTCCAAAAATAAGCAGAACAGACCAAAAAAATTTAGCTTGTTTTAATTCTAAAAAGACTATAAAAGAGGGCAAAAGCGTTGACATTTTGCCCTCTTTTTTTTATAGTATCATATGTGAATTGATTTTATGTGTAAAATAAATGGTAATGAAAAAGAGGAATGAAGTTGGAGAAAAAACTGGTATTTATTTTTAATCCCAAAGCAGGGAAGGGCAAGATCAAGACATCTCTGATGGATATAGTAGATATCTTTAATAAAGGCGGTTATGAGGTGATCATCCGCGCAACTCAGGCCCCGAAGGATGCCTATGAACAGGTGAAGAAATATGCGGACAAGGTGGATCTGATCGTCTGCAGCGGCGGTGACGGCACGCTGGATGAAGTGGTTACAGGAATTACCGAGGTGGGAAGCAAGGTTCCGGTCGGATACATACCGGCAGGAAGCACCAACGACTTTGCCAACAGCCTTTTTATGCCGAAAAATATGCTGGATGCGGCATCTATGATCATGAAGGAAGAGATTTACAGATGCGACGTAGGCAGATTTAACAGCCAGACTTTTGCCTATGTAGCTGCTTTTGGTCTTTTTACAGATGTGTCGTATGAGACAAGTCAGGATCTGAAGAACATTCTGGGCCATCTTGCTTATGTCCTGGAAGGTGCCAAGAGACTTCTGGATATCAAGGCTTACCATATGAAAGTGACAACAGAGAATGGTGTGATCGAAGATAATTTTATCTACGGCATGGTCACCAATTCCAGATCTGTGGGCGGATTTAAGAACCTGACCAAGGATGTGGATATGAACGACGGCCTTTTTGAGGTCACTTTGATCGTACAGCCTAAGAACCCGCTGGAAATGCAGGAGATTGTCCGGAATCTTCTCAACATGGAGGACAATTCTGACCTGATCTATTCTTTCAAGGCACGGAAGCTTACAGTTGAAGCAGAGGAAGAAGTAGCATGGACGCTGGACGGAGAATACGGCGGAAGCCCAAGGCTGGTAGAGATTGAGAATCTGCAGCAGGCACTGAACCTTTGCCTGAAGAGCGACAAGTAAACAGGGTGAGACCGGCTGGTATCACCAGAGAGAATTTTTGCGCGTTTTTTGCCTTGCACCTGTGAAAGCATAGAGTGCTTACATGTGAAAAAATAAGAACCAGTAATGTGTGATGAATCGTTGTTTATGGAGAGAAGGTACCGCAGATAAATGGCAGCCTGGGGAAATAAGCAGCGAGATGAACGAGAGGAGAGGAACAATGGGAGATTATGTTAATGTGAAGGAATTATTCGGATGTGATGTATTCAATGATTCCGTCATGCAGGACCGTCTGCCGAAGAAGGTTTACAAAGAGCTGAAGAAAACCATTGAAGAGGGCAAGGAGCTTTCCATGGAGGTTGCAGATGTGGTTGCCCACGAGATGAAGGAATGGGCCATCGAGAAGGGTGCCACTCATTACAGTCACTGGTTTCAGCCCCTTACAGGCGTAACTGCAGAGAAGCACGATGCATTTATCACCGCACCTATGGAGAATGGAAAAGTCCTTCAGAGCTTTTCCGGTAAAGAGCTGATCAAGGGAGAGCCGGATGCATCTTCTTTTCCATCTGGCGGACTTCGTGCCACCTTTGAGGCAAGAGGCTATACAACATGGGATTGTACCTCACCGGCTTTTGTAAGACATGATGCAGCAGGTGGAACCTTATGCATTCCTACCGCTTTCTGTTCCTATACAGGAGAAGCGCTGGATCAGAAGACACCGCTTCTTCGTTCTATGGAAGCCATCAATACACAGGCATTAAGACTTCTCAGACTTTTCGGAAATACGACCTCCAAACGGGTGACACCATCTGTTGGTGCAGAGCAGGAGTATTTCCTTGTTGATAAAGAGAAATATATGCAGAGAAAGGATCTGGTTTACACCGGACGCACTCTTTTTGGAGCCATGCCTCCGAAAGGACAGGAGATGGATGACCATTATTTCGGAACCATCCGTCAGAGAGTTTCCGCATATATGAAAGAAGTAAATGAAGAGTGCTGGAAGCTGGGAGTTACAGCCAAGACCCAGCACAATGAGGTTGCACCGGCACAGCATGAGCTTGCGCCGATCTATGCACCTGTTAATATTGCAGCAGATCACAACCAGATCATGATGCGTATCCTGAAAAAGGTGGCAAGCCGTCACGGCATGCGCTGTCTGCTTCACGAGAAACCTTTTGCAGGCTTGAATGGTTCCGGTAAGCACAATAACTGGTCCCTGACTACTGATGACGGAATTAATCTTCTGGAGCCGGGGAAGACACCACATGAGAACATTCAGTTCCTTCTGGTTCTGACCTGTATCCTGAAAGCAGTTGACAAGCATGCAGATCTTCTTCGTGAGTCCGCAGCAGATGTTGGAAATGACCAGCGCCTTGGCGGTCATGAGGCTCCGCCAGCTGTTATTTCGGTTTTCCTTGGAGAGCAGCTTGAGGATGTGCTGGAGCAGCTGATCAGCACTGGTACTGCTACAAGAAGTAAGACCGGGGAGAAAATGGATACAGGCGTTAAGACGCTTCCGGATTTCATGAAGGATGCTACAGACCGTAACCGTACTTCACCCTTTGCCTTTACCGGCAATAAATTCGAGTTCCGTATGGTTGGTTCCAAGGATTCCATTTCCGCATGCAATGTGGTGCTGAATACCATTACTGCTGAGGCGTTTAAGGAAGCCTGCGATGTTCTGGAGAGCGCAGAAGACTTTGATCTGGCAGTCCATGATCTGATCAAGGAATATGCTACCCAGCATCAGAGAATCGTATTTAACGGCAATGGCTACGCTCCTGAATGGGAAAAAGAGGCACGCCGCCGTGGACTTCCTGTTCTGACATCTATGGTAGATGCCATTCCGGCACTTACTACAGATAAGGCTGTAGAACTGTTTGGAGAATTTGGAGTATTTACAAAGACTGAACTGGAGTCCAGAGCGGAGATCCAGTATGAGATTTATGCGAAAGCAATTAACATCGAAGCGAAAACCATGGTGGACATGGCAACCAAGCAGATCATTCCGGCAGTTATCAAGTATACAACTGTACTGGCAGAGTCCATCAATCAGGTGAAGGCAGTTGGACCAATTGACGTGAGTGTTCAGATGGATCTTCTGAAGAAAGCAAGCAAGCTTCTGAAAGAAGTGAACAGTACCATGAATAAGCTGAGCAAGCTGGTAGATCAGATCGAGACGCATCCGGAAGGACGTGACAGGGCAGTGTTCTGCAGAGAGAAACTGGTTCCGGCAATGGAGAAATTAAGAGAGCCGGTTGACGAACTGGAAATGTTAGTGGATAAAGATATGTGGCCGATGCCATCTTATGGAGATCTGGTGTTTGAGCCGTAAAGTGATCAGGAGGACTGCAGCTGCAGTCCTCTTTTCTATTAAAGAGGTAAAGCGAAAGCAGGAAAAATAAAGAGGTAAAGTGAAAGCAGGAAAAAAGATGAGTGAATTTGATTTTTTAGAGGAACAAGGTGTCAGTGCGGCACTTATTAAGGCTGCGGATGAGTTTCGACAGGAATATGGTGTTTCAGAGGAAGCGAAGCACAGACGGATAAAACCGGCGCTGCCATTTTATGGGAAGGAAACATTGGAGATGGCCATGGCAGCGGTGCTGGAGCAGGAGAATCTGCTTCTGGCAGGACCGAAGGCTACGGGAAAGAATGTGCTGGCAGAGAATCTGGCATATATTTTCGGGAGACCGGTGTATAACGTGTCCTTTCATGTGAATACAAACAGCGGTGACCTGATTGGAACAGATACTTTCGTGGATAATCAGGTGAAGCTGCGTAAGGGAAGCATTTACCAGTGTGCTGAGGAAGGCGGATTCGGTATTCTGGATGAGATCAATATGGCGAAGAATGATGCGGTTTCTGTACTTCACGCCACATTGGATTACCGCCGGTCTATTGATGTGCCAGGATATGACAAAATAGACCTTCACCCGGCGGCAAGATTTATTGGAACCATGAATTACGGGTATGCCGGAACCAAGGAGCTGAATGAGGCTCTGGTTTCCCGTTTTCTGGTAATCGACATGCCGGCACAGAATGAGGAAACGCTTGGATTTATTTTCAACAGGATGTTCCCGGATGCAAAGAAAGAGGCTGTGGAGCAGTTTATGGGAGTATTTCTGGATCTGCAGCAGAAATCCATGAACAGTGAAATTTCCACAAAGCCGCTGGATCTTCGCGGCCTGCTTGCTGCCATGAAGATCGTGCGTACCGGGCTTTCCCCATGGCAGGCGGTACGTATGGGCATTGTTAATAAAACATTTGATGTGTTTGAGAAGGAAATCGTGGAGGATGTGGTGCGAACCAGAATTCCACAGGGCTGGACACGGGAAGATGTTTATGGAGAATAAAGAAAACGAATCTTTAAAAATTTCTGCCAAATTGGTTGATCTTGAAGATGCAGAGGAATTTTTGAAGAAATCAGCTATTGGGAAAGAAAAAATTAAAATTGCAGCTGGGGATAAGAAATCAGAAAAAGTTTCAATGGAAGTACCTGTAGCGGAGAAAAGCGAAAATTTTCAGGCAAGAGAGGATAACTGTGAAGAACTGAATCTCCAGGATTATCAATTAGAGCTGGAAAACCGTATCCGAAATCTGCTCTGGACCATCAGTGGGGACTACACCCAGCAGATGAAGCCGGATGTTTCCCTGTTCCTCAGGTCAAAGGATATTGCATTGTATGATGGAATTAAGCAGGGCGCATTGGCGAAATTCTTCGATAAAGATTTTCTGGGAATGTATCTGGTGAAAAAAATCTTCATGGGCGCGGATGAAGCTGCGCTTACCTTTGTTTCGCAGCTCTGTATTGAAGAAGCCATAGGAGAACGGATCTGTGAACAGCGCCCTGGAATCTGGGAGATGCAGAGGAAAGCCTGCGAGGACATACTGGATCAGGAATATGAGACTATGCCGTCGGCAGCAGATAAGCTGGGCTATCTGAGAGTGAATCTGCTGAGAAGGCGGATTGACAGAGGAGAAAATGCGGATGCATCAAACAAAACTATAACAAATATAACGAAAAAAGAACAAGAAGATAGAAAATACAAAGGAATCTATCACTATATTGACTTGATTTCCAGCGCAGCAGAAGCTGCGGATACAATGTCTTTAATCCGCATTATAGACACGGTATACAATGAAGTTGCTGACCCCGATTTTTCCAAAAAGGCAACCCTTGAGCAGGTGCTTGCTGTCACTATGGAGGATCTGACGGAGTTCGACTGGCACGACTATCTTTCCGAAGAAATGTATGAGGACGCACTGGAAAGCTATATGGAGCAGCTTACCTCCAATGTGGCGGGTATGGAGAATGTGGATGTCACCCGGGAGATGGAAGAGGAAAGGCAGTCGAAACAGAAAATTACAGTTTTGCCTCCGGAGGCTTTGGAAAAAGCCCACACCTATGTGGAACTGAATTTTGGAAAAACGTATCTGAGCGAGCTGGAAGAGAAGCGGATAAACCAGCTGATGTGCCGTGACATCCACAGCGATTGCAGCCTGTATTTTACTGAGGGAATTCTGAAAAGTCCGGTAAAACGAAATTACCAGTATGAATATGCAAAAAGGTTGAAAAATAAGAATATCTGGCTTTATCATGACAAACACCGCATTGTGAAGCGGAATATCTCCCTTCTCACAGAAATGCTGAAAAAGTCACTGGTCATCAAAAGTGAAAATCAGGAGATTCTTTCAGATAGAGGAATGATTGTTCCATCAAGGCTGTGGAGGCTTGGAAGAAGCAGTGATGCACAGGTTTTTAGGCGGGAATTGAAGGGAGATTCTTCTGATTTTGTGGTGGATGTGCTGATCGATGCCAGTGGTTCCCAGATGAGCCGACAGGGCGAGGTAGCGCTGCAGGCCTACATTATCAGCGAGGCACTTAGCAATGCAGAGCTGCCCCACAGAGTGATGAGCTACTGCACTTTCTGGGATTATACCATTCTCCACCGCTTCAGAGAATATGACGACCCAAGAAGTGCAAATGAAAATATATTTAACTATGTAACATCATCCAACAACCGTGACGGACTTGCCATCCGGGCAGCAGGATACGGTCTGCTGAACCGGGAGGAAGAGAAAAAGATTCTGATCATTCTCAGTGATGGACGTCCTTACGATGTTATTGTCAATCGTCCCAATGCAAAGAATCCGGCACCGTATCATGGGAAGTACGCAATTACCGACACTGCAGCCCAGATCCGTAAGCTGCGCAGCCAGGGAGTGAGCGTGCTGGGTGTTTTCGCCGGGGAAGAGAAAGATCTGGCGACGGAGAAGAAGGTTTTTGGAAAGGATTTTGCATATATCCGAAATATTACCGGATTTTCCAAAATCGTTGGAAGATATCTTACAAAGCAATTGGAGGATGATGAATAAGAAAGCAGAATACGGAGGTAACGCCATGTTCCAAAATAACAAAAAAGCTGCCTTCCTGGACTACCTGATGATCATTGTGGGTACAGCCCTTATGGCAACTGCCATAAACAGTGTTTTCGATATGTCCGGTATGGTAACCGGAGGCTTTTCCGGTATTGCGATCCTGGTAAAAGAGTGGACGGAGGGAGTCGTGCCGGGAGGCATCCCACTGTGGATCACGAACTTAAGTCTGAATATCCCGCTGTTTCTGATCGGAATGAAGCTCAGTGGATTCCAGTTTGTGAAAAGGGCACTGGTGGGAGAAATCTGCCTGTCATTCTGGCTGGCGGTTCTTCCGGCATTTGATATTGCAGGAAATGATCTTTTGCTGGCAGCCGTTTATGGTGGTGTAATCCAGGGGATTGGAATCGGACTTGTGTTTCTTGGAAGAGGAACTACCGGGGGCACAGACATGATGGCGGCACTGCTGCAGCGGAAGCTACGCCATTACTCCATTGCCCAGATTATGCAGTTTATTGACGGAGCCATCGTACTTGTAGGTATGTATGTGTTCGGTGTGCAGAAAGCACTTTATGCCATCATCGCCGTTTATCTTGTAACAAAGGTATCTGACAGCTTGATCGAAGGTCTGAAATTTTCAAAACAGGCGTATATCATTACCAGCAAGCCTGACGAGATTTCCAGAGAAATCATGGACAAACTGGATCGCGGCGTGACCGGAGTCCACGGAAAGGGAATGTACTCCGGCCAGGATAAGCTGCTTCTTTACTGCGTTGTGGGACGCAAGGAGATCGTGGCATTGAAAGAGCTGGTGGACCATATTGACCCAGATGCTTTTGTGATCGTGTCTGACGTGCGTGAAGTCCATGGTGAGGGATTTATTGAACGTAAGTAAAAAGAAAAACTTTACCAAAGCCTTTTGCGCACCGCAAAAAAGGGAAAAATAGGGCTTGAAATTGGAGTGATATAGAAAAAGTTAAAAAAAATTGCTGGAAATTTGTAAATTTTTTCTACTTTCCTCTTCCTTTTTTGGTGATTTTGTATTAAAATAGGTTCATGAATTTTTGGAATCAGTAGATTTTCCTAAGACTGTCTGAGGTTTTGTGCAATATTACAGATTTGAGACCGCGAATTTTGGCACTAATGGACAGCGATTCATGCCGGTTATACCGGCGAACATATAATGTTACTGCTCTCTTTGACAATGTTTTCACTATCCTGGAATACATTGACAGCTGTGAGACCAGTAGCCCTATAATTTACAAGAAGGGACGGAAGGGTAATGATATCAAATCAGGTACTGCAGAATACACTTGAGGGGCTCAGGGAGATATCCAGGACGGAGTTTTGCATTATTGACACAGATGGCAAGACACTGGCGTCCACCTACAGTGAATTTGAGATTCAGCCACAGGATATTCAGGCATTTGTGGAATCCCAGGCTGCCAGCCAGCTTGTGAAAGGTTATCAGTATTTCAAGGTCTGTGATGATTACCAGCTGGAATACATTCTGGTCGCCCACGGAGAAGATGAAGACACTTATATGGTAGGAAAGCTTGCCGCTTTCCAGATCCAGAGCCTGATCGTTGCATATAAGGAGCGTTTTGACAAGGACAGCTTCATTAAGAACCTGCTTCTTGATAACCTGCTTCTGGTAGATATTTATAATCGTGCGAAGAAGCTTCATATTGATGCGGATGTTCGACGGGTGGTTATGATCCTGGAGCTTGAGCAGGAGAGAGAGCACAGCTCCATGGAGAGCGTGAAGAGTCTGTTTGGCGGCAAGAGCAAGGACTTTATCACAGCTGTTGATGAGAAGAGTATTATCATTGTCAAGGAGCTTGAGGAGAATGAAGGATACGAGGAGATGGACAAGCTTGCCCAGACCATCCTTGATACCTTAGGACTTGAGAAAGAGAATACTACACATATTGCATACGGAACTATCGTAAGCGAGCTGAAGGAAGTTTCCCGTTCCTACAAGGAAGCCAGAATGGCTCTTGATGTAGGCAAGATTTTCTCCCCTGAGAAGGATGTTATTGCTTACAGCTCTCTTGGAATTGGCCGTCTGATCTATCAGCTTCCGATCCCGCTGTGCAAGATGTTCATTAAGGAGATCTTCGGCGGCAAGTCCCCGGATGATTTCGACGAGGAGACTCTGGTTACCATCGACAAGTTCTTTGAGAACAGCCTGAATGTATCCGAGACCTCCAGACAGCTTTACATTCACCGTAATACTCTGGTTTATCGTCTGGACAAGCTTCAGAAGAGCACCGGACTTGACCTTCGTGTATTCGAGGATGCGATCACATTCAAGATTGCGTTGATGGTTGTAAGATACATGAAGTATATGGAGACTCTGGAGTATTAATTTTCATATCTGTAATTTCTGTGCCTGCTGCATTTGTTTGTGGCAGGCATATTTTATCTCTTGTGATTTATCAGTATGAGAACTCTGAACGTGGTATTTGGAAATATTTCTGGATCTGCTTTGTGTTTCCTTTGTGAAATCTATTGCGTTCTTAGTTTTCTCTGTTATAATAAAGTACTGCCTGAAAATGAAGCTGGAAAGATGGCATGTTACTGTGTATGGAAGAAGATATGATAACGATAGAACGGTAATGGTTACTGTTCACTGGTAACATTCCGCGAGGCGTTTTTTGTGAACGAAGTTCACAGTAACCAGTAACCGGTAATGCTTATGCTTTCGGGAAAAATAAGGTTGCATTTTCATCAGACATATATTACAATAATGTTACATAAAAATTAAGCAAACTGCTGAATTGAATTTTTATATGAAAAATGTAGGAGGATATCATGATTGATCTGATAGATGTGAGCAAGTCCTATGGACCAGGACTGCCGGCAGTGAATCACGCCAATCTCCATGTAGATAAAGGTGAATTCGTATTTATAGTAGGAAACAGTGGTTCCGGTAAATCCACGTTGATCAAGCTGCTTTTGAAGGAACTGGATTCCACATCCGGTACGATTATCGTAAGCGGAGAGAAGCTTGAGGGGATGAAGCACCGCCGTGTGGCCAAATACCGCCGTAAGCTTGGTGTTGTATTCCAGGACTTCCGTCTTCTGAAGGACAGGGATGTGTATGAGAATGTAGCTTTTGCCCAGCGTGTTGTGAACCGTCCTACCAGAGTTATCCGCAAGAGAGTTCCGGAGGTACTTCAGGAGGTTGGACTTGCAGGGAAATACAAGGCATACCCGGACGAGCTGTCAGGTGGAGAGCAGCAGAGAGTTGCCCTTGCCAGGGCGATTGTAAACCGTCCGGACATCCTTCTTGCAGACGAGCCAACTGGTAATCTTGACCCGAAGACATCCGAGGAGATCATGAAGCTCCTTGAGGAGATCAACCAGCGTGGAACCACCGTTCTGGTAGTAACCCACAATAAAGAGATTGTCAATTCCATGAAGAAGCGTGTACTGACCATGCATAATGGAGTGATCATCAGCGACGAGAAAGAGGGAGAATATTATGAGGCCTAGTACCATCTGGTATACTCTGAAGCAGGGTATCAAGAACATCAAGAGAAATTTCATGTTTTCCATTGCTTCTATTATTACGATGGCAGCATGTATTTTTCTTTTCGGAATTTTCTTTTCCATTGTAAATAATGTGAATACGCTGGCGCATAAGGTTGAGGAAGATGTGCCGATCACAGTGCTTTTTAATGAAGGAACCACGCAGGAGCAGATGGATGCAGTTGGAGAACTGATCAGGCAGCGCCCGGAGGTTTCCAAGATTGAGTTTGAGTCCGGTGATGAAGCCTGGGAGAAGATGAAGCAGGAATACTTCGGTGATGACTCTGAGGCAGCAGACGGTTTCAAGGATGATAACCCGCTGGCAAACTCATCCAACTACCGTGTGTACATGAACAACATTGAGAAACAGTCTGAGCTGGTTGCCTACATCAAGACACTGGATAATGTACGAGAGGTTAATCAGTCTGAGCAGGCTGCCAAGACTCTTGGTTCTATCAACCGTATTGTTTCCTATGTATCTGTGGCTGTGATCGTGATCCTGCTGCTGATCGCCATTTTCCTGATCAGTAATACTATTTCCGTTGGTATTACAGTTCGTAAGGACGAGATCGGAATTATGAAATATATTGGTGCTACTGATAGCTTTGTACGTGCACCGTTTCTTCTGGAGGGTATGATCCTGGGACTGATCGGTGCGGGAATTCCACTGATCATTTTGTATTTCTGTTACAATAATGTGGTAACCTATGTATATACCAAGTTCAGCGTACTTCTGGGTGTTGTAGATTTCATTCCGGTTGGACAGATCTACCAGACACTGGTTCCGGTGGCGCTGGCACTGGGAATTGGAATTGGTCTTGTGGGAAGCTTTATTACTACAAGAAAACACTTGAAGGTGTGAGAGTTCTGTTTTACAATAAGGGCGGTTATTCGCATTCCGCCAGAATATGAGAAGAGGATATGGGGGCTGCTGGAGAGATCTGGCAGTCCTTTTATATAAAAACAAGTAAGGTGTTTCAAGGCGGACGCATTGGGGCAAATGATATTCCACGCAAGTCGGTGCAACGCTCCGGTGAGCTAGCTGGTAACTGGATGAAACTTGTATGGTGAGGAGTGATAATATATGGCAGATAAACAATTTATGAAGGGGGCTGTAACTGGTGTGCTTTGCGCATCCCTGGTGCTGGGCGGGGGATATGTGGGTCTTCTGAAAGCGGGACGTGCGGGAAGT
>OLOZ01001204.1_pt1 | contig 18746 bp, 20 predicted proteins | sample 1673021 | NCBI WGS metagenome assembly OLOZ01 (sample SAMEA3136747, study PRJEB25190) | human gut metagenome | biome: human gut; feature: human-associated habitat; material: faeces | place: Austria | collected 2013
TAGGGCAGGGACTGCCCGAATTAACGCCTGTGGAGATAGTAGGTTACGAGGTCTGCGAAGCAGGAAGCCCATTGGCTTTAGACAATGGGCAGTTCACAAGACAGCATCAGAAGTGATAAAATAAACATGTCATTTGGCATCGGGATTCACAAGGGACTGTTGATGCGGGAAGTTTAAAAAGCCTTTATGGCAGAAAAGAGGGTGTTAGTCGGATGCTTGAAGAATTAAAAGAAAGAAGTCTACGAAGCCAATATGCTGCTTCCGAAGTATCAGCTTGTGACTTTTACATGGGGCAATGTCAGCGGGATTGACCGCGAGAAGGGCCTTTTTGTCATCAAGCCGAGCGGTGTGGATTATGACAAACTGAGACCGGAAGAGATGGTTGTTGTAGATCTGAATGGCAATAAAGTAGAGGGCGATTACAATCCGTCTTCTGATACAGAGACACATGTTGTCTTATATAACCGTTTTCCGAAGATCGGCGGTATCGTACATACTCATTCACCATGGGCCACAAGCTGGGCACAGGCCGGCCGTGGTATTCCATGCTACGGGACAACCCATGCCGATTATCTGTACGGCGAGGTACCTTGTGTGAGAAATCTTACAGAGAAAGAGATCAATGAAGCTTATGAGAAGAATACAGGTGTCCTGATCGCGAATGAATTTGACCGTCCGGGTCTGGATTATATTGCGACACCTGCCGTTCTCTGCAAGAATCACGGACCGTTCACATGGGGCAAGGATGCCCATGAGGCTGTACACAATGCCGTTGTTCTGGAAGAAGTTGCCAAGATGGCAGCCCGCTGCGAGCTGATCAATCCGAAGGTTCAGCCTGCACCGCAGGAACTTCAGGATAAGCATTATTTCAGAAAATATGGTGCCAATGCGTACTATGGTCAGCCGGGTAAATAGATTTCAGTTAAACGAGGTATCAATTAGTGTAACTTAAAAATGCAAGCATTTTATATCTGGTTTTTGAAATTTTGCTTGGCTCTGAACAGTTACAAATTATCATATAATTAAGGGCGAAAGGCCCCAGGAGGTAAAATTATGAAATTTTTTATTGACACAGCGAATGTAGAAGATATCAGAAAAGCAAATGACATGGGCGTTATCTGCGGCGTTACAACGAACCCATCCCTGATCGCCAAAGAAGGCAGAGATTTCAAGGAAGTCATCAAAGAGATCACAACGATCGTTGACGGACCGATCAGCGGCGAAGTAAAGGCTACAACTGTTGATGCAGAAGGCATGATCAAAGAGGGCCGTGAAATCGCAGCTATCCATCCAAACATGGTTGTTAAGATTCCTATGACAGTTGAAGGTTTAAAGGCTGTTAAGGTTCTGTCTGCAGAAGGCATCAAGACAAACGTTACACTGATCTTCACAGCAAACCAGGCTTTACTGGCTGCAAGAGCAGGTGCTACATATGTATCCCCATTCCTCGGCAGATTGGATGATATCAGCACAGCAGGTATCAGCCTGATCGAAGATATCGTAACAATTTTTGACAACTATGGCCTCGAAACAGAGATCATCGCTGCATCTATCAGACATCCAATGCACGTAACAGATTGTGCACTGGCAGGTGCGCATATCGCAACAGTTCCTTACAAGGTAATCGAGCAGATGACACATCATCCGCTGACAGATCAGGGTATTGCTAAATTCCAGGCAGATTATAAGGCTGTATTCGGCGAATAGAAAATTTATGTTATGCGGAGAGCCGTCAGTTCATGTGTAACTGTCGGCTTTCTTTATAAACTCCTCTTGAAGAAAATGCGATTTTACTATAATATTAAAGAAAAGAAAATGCGATTTTATGGTATTTTGCGCAAAAAGAAAATGAGGAACTGGGCTTTTCTGAAAATGTAAAAATTATTGCCGGTGCCGGCGATAATGCAGCAGCGGCAGTGGGAACAGGTACAGTGGGAGAAGGCAAATGCAATATTTCGCTGGGGACTTCCGGAACAATTTTCATTTCCAGTGAGCATTTCGGTGTGGATGAATACAATGCGCTGCATTCCTTTGCCCATGCGGATGGTCATTACCACCTGATGGGCTGCATGCTCAGTGCGGCATCCTGCAATAAATGGTGGAATGAAGAAATTCTGAAAACCAAAGATTATAGCGCGGAGCAGACGGGAATTACGAAGCTGGGTGAAAATCATGTCTATTTTCTTCCGTATCTGATGGGTGAGCGTTCGCCCCACAATAATCCGGACGCAAGAGCCATGTTCATCGGCATGTCTATGGATACAACAAGAGAGGAAATGACCCAGGCAGTCCTGGAAGGTGTTGCTTTTGGTCTGAGAGATTCTCTGGAGGTAGCCAGAAGTCTCGGTATCAGCCCAGAGAGAACAAAGATCTGCGGCGGCGGTGCGAAGAGCCCTCTGTGGCGTCAGATCATTGCCAATGTAATGAATCTGAAGGTGGATGTTCTTGAGAATGAAGAAGGCCCGGCACTCGGAGGTGCTATGCTGGCGGCTGTGGGATGCGGAGAATATCCGGATGTGGAGACTGCAGCAGCAAAGATTGTCAAGGTGGTGGACACAGTGACACCGGAACCTGAGCTGACCAGGAAATACGAAGAACGCTATCAGTATTTCAGAAGGATTTATCCGACTGTAAAGGAATTGTTTTGAGAGAACAAGAAAAACGATTCGGTGAAAATTCTCGGTTAAAAACAGATAATCGGCGAAAGAAAATGTTAACGCCATAAAACAAGTGAAGCACTCATTTACGTAATGAGTGCTTCAAATTTTGTGAATTATGAGCCGGAATTCACAGAGTGTGTTTTATTTTGTTATTTACGATAAAAATGAGAACGCCATAACAACGACCCCGAGAACAACAAGGATTACACCGGTTGCACGGTTCAATGTCTTTGGTGTGGCTTTGTTGGCCAATACCGCAGCAATTCTGGCCCAGATCAGAGTGAAGATGATGCACAGGATCCAGACAGCAGGATCCGGCAGGCCGCCGATGGCAAAATGAGAGACTGCTCCGGTAAATGCGGTGAAGGTCATGATAAAGACGCTTGTTCCAACGGCTGTTTTGAGTTCGTATCCCAGAATAGAAGTCAGGATCAGAAGCATCATCATACCGCCGCCGGCACCGATAAAGCCGCATATAAATCCGATAATGATACCGCAGATAACAGACTGCATGGCACGTTTCTTAGCGGATACGCCCTGCATCGCTTCCTTGGTAGTCATAACCGGTCTCACAATGAATTTGATACCCAACAGGAAAGTCATAAAGACGGAGAAATTGCCCATGGTTGCGGATGGAACCAGGCTGGATATATAGCTGCCCACAACAGTGAAGATCAGGACAGTAACCATCATGATCAGGCCGTTTTTGATATCCAGATTCTTGTTCTTGCCGTAAGTATAAGCAGAAACGGCGCTGGCCAGTACATCGGATGATAATGCAATGCCTACGGCCATATAGGGGTCAATACCGAGAAAGGTGATGAGAATCGGACTGATGACGGCGGCAGCACTCATACCGGCAAAACCTGTTCCGAGACCGGCTCCCATGCCGGCAAAAAAAGTAACAATAATCGTAAAAAGTAAATGCATAACTAGTTGTCCTCCAGAATGAGATTCAGATTGAGTTCCATTTGCTGCATACCCTGGAATATGGTTTGACGTGTGGCATCGTCGATGTCTGCAAAAAGCTGTTCAACAAAGTGTTCCTGCAGCTGCTTGCCTCTGCTGATGATAGGCTGTGCCTTATCGGTACAGAGAAGCTGGACTTTACGTCGGTCACCTTCTACATTCTTTCGGATTAGATAACCTTCATTCACAAGCTTATCAATGTTGACAGAGACAAGATTCGCTTTAAGCTTTCGGACTTCGACAATATCTCTGGCTGTTTTGAATTCAGGGTTATTGGCCAGAAACATAAGAATATCAAAAGCTGTCTGGGGCAGTTTCAGTTCATGGCAGAGCGGTTTGCACATGCTTTCATAGGCCAGAGACAGTTTCCTTGAAAATTCAATACCTAATTTCACAAAAAGCCTCCTTATGGAATAATTAGTTCAAATTTGAAATATCTATTTATGAACTAATATAAACCATAAGGAGACTTTTGTCAAATATGGAAAACATCAATCAGGAATACCATTGCCAGTCCATAGTATGTAACGACAGCTACCAGATCATTGACAGTTGTAATCAGCGGACCGGATGCAACCGCCGGGTCCACGTGGATTTTGTGGAAAAACATTGGCACAATGGTGCCGATCATGCTGGAAACTACCATGGCCACAACCAGTGAGAGGCCGACACAGCCTGAGATCAGGAAAGCGGAAAGCCATGCGTATTTCTTGAAAAAGTGGATGTAGACACCGAGAAATACCAGAGCCATCAGGCCAAGGCTGATGCCATTGAAGAAACCGATTCTCATTTCTTTGCCGAGAAGGTAGAGTTTCTTTTTTGTGTTCAGGTTTTCATCCATCAGAACACGGATAGTAACAGCCAGGGACTGTGTGCCGACATTGCCTGCCATATCAAGAACCAGTGATTGAAAACAAATAACAATCGGCAGAACGGCAACAACGGATTCGAAGATACCCACAACCGAGGATACACCCATGCCCAGAAATAACAGGATGATCAGCCAGGGCAGTCTTTTCTTCATGCTGATGATGGTCGGTTCATTTAAGTCTTCTTCAGATGTCAGACCACCGAGTTTTGCATAATCATCGCCCATGGCATCGTCAACAAGTTCCACAATGTCCGTTGCGGTCAGGATGCCGGCGATGCGGCCCTCTTTGGTCAGAACAGGAAGAGAGTCTTCTTCGTAATCGGCAATCTTGTCAATGCAGTCGTTGATCTTCTCATGTTCGCAGACAAAAGGATAGGAACGGCTGATAATATCTTCCAGGACATCATTTTCACGGGCGATGATCAAATCCTTCAGATCAATGGCACCTACAAATTTCTCATCCTTATCCACAACGTAAATGGTGGAAATATTGTCATGTTCACCAGCTTGGCGAATGAGAGTGCTCATGGCTTCACGGATGGATAATTTGTCGGAAATGCAGATGAAGTTGTTGGTCATGCAGCTGCCGATTTCGTCATCATCATAGGAAAGCAGTCTGCGGACGTCCTTTCGGGTATCTTCATCCAGATGGTTGACAAGTTCCTGTTTTTTGTGTTCGGTCAGATCATCCAGAATGTCCAGTGCATCATCGGCATCCATGTAAGAAACCACTTTGGCAGCCTTTTCAATCGGCAGTTCTTCAATATATTTCTCAGAATCGTCCAGATAGGAAAAGATTTCGGCTACTTTCTGTGCGCCGAGAACAGGATAGAGTTGTCTTCTTTCGGTTTCACTCAGTAAAGTGATCGCTTCAGCAATATCCTTTTCATGGTAATCGGAAAGCAGCTTCGGCAATTTGGTGGTATCTGTCTCTGTGCGGATAATCTTTAACAGTTCTTTGACATAATCTTTCTTGTAAAACATTTTTCTTTTCATGTCGTCCTCCTTTTCTCCCTAAAAAAGGGCATAAAAAATACATCGCTTCACGTTTCAGTTTAATAGCATAGACTGTTGGATGCGATGTACAAAAGAACGCACGAAAATATAGAATGTGTGTAACTGTTCAGAGCCAAGCAAAATTTCAAAAAACAGGTATAAAATGCTTGCATTTTTAAGACTGTTTTTGAAATTTTATTTGGCGGATACGCCACACCGACGAAATGCGTAGCATTTTGGAGGTTAGCTCTGAACAGTTACGAATGCGTATAGAAAAGAGGTTGCCCAAAGGCACCATGTCTGCAAAGCAGAGGCAAATTCCATACGAATAGGTTGTGTCTGCTTTGCAGGCACAAATATTGTATTAAGATTTGCTTATGGGTCTAAGGCTGAGCTTTCCGAATAGCCGCATTCTGACTGTATACTTCTGTTCACCGCATATCTTACTTCGACCTATGCAACTGTCCATGAAAACTCACCTCCGTTTAACTTTCAAATTTTGTCAATGATTGACCACTTATAGAAGTGGGGAATCTCGCATAGAGATAATCCTTTTGGATAATAACAGAAAAATCTGGAAAAGACAACCCCCTAAAAACAATTTTTATGGTAAAGTTTTCTTTAGTTTTTTTGGGGGAAAACTTGAAATGTCGGGCGCTAAAAAAATGGATAGATATTGAAAATATATAGATTTTCGGTTACCATTAGTTGAGATAGGCGCCATGCGGAAAAATCTGCAGCTTAATCCCCAGGGAGATGGTCTGGCCTTTCTGGCGATGATCTCATGGGGCTGCTATTCGGCGCTGATCAAGAAAATCGGTGAGTGGGAATATCCGATCGTGGCCATTACAAGAAGAGTGTATTTCTATGGTATTCTATTTTTGATCCCAGTGCTGATCCAGCAGAAAGCCAGCTGGAAACCGGAGATACTGATGAAGCCGGAAGTCCTCGCCAATTTCCTGTTTCTGGTGCTTCATGAGAAAATGACCATGGCCTCAGTGGCCGGTGCGGCACTGATATTCATTGGTCTGGTTATATCACAGAAAAAAACAGTCTCTTTTTAACAGAAAGGAAAATCATCACATGTTCGAACGTATCAAACCTACAGATACAACTATTGAAGTTGCACTACCGTTTTACATCATGTCACAGATAAGCAATATCTTTTATTATGCAAATATAAAAGATAAAGGACTTACGATGTATGATGAAAAATTTGGTCTTGCTCTGGCTCGCAAAAAACCAGAAATTCGGTCACAGTATTTTGATATTCAGAAAACATGGCATGAAAAATGGATAACAAGATATCCCGACGTGCCGGAAACAGATGAATACATCACACATGACAAAATCAATAAGAAACTCTCATATGATTTTGAAACGTATGGATACTGTAAAACCAACATTTCTGAAGATGACATATGGCATCTTGTTGATACTCTTCTGTACAACAAAGAATCCGACCCGGATGTCATTCGAGCAAAAGAAAATGAAATCAATGTGCATCGTAAATCCGAAGCCATGTATGGTGATGACTGATGTCAGGGAAGGAACACTGATTAATGCCATTGCTGTGGGGAATATTGTCAAACTTTGGAGAAAATTATTAGAGGGCACTATTACGGTTTTTCTTGAGAAATAAATCATTGGTGCTTCTGTGCTGGCGGCTGCAAACAAAAAAATGTCTATTCCTTTCGGATTGTTTGGATCTGCTGGATCCTGTTTTAACATTTGACGGATTGATGGGAGAAATCGATTTAAACAAGTATCTGACGGATATCCCGGAGTACACAACCGGATGACTCAGATATAATCCGGTCAATTTAGAACAATATATTTGAAATCAGTATGAAGCCAGGCGTAAATCATATCATATGATTTGCGCCTTTTTTGATTGTGTAATGATTATGAGAATTGAGAGGACGGCGGTTAATCACCGCCTCCTACTCGATTAGTTATCCAATAACCATTTCCAAATAGGAATTACCTCAATATTGATTCCATCGCAATCAATAACCGCCTCTTCGCTATTAGTAATGAGAATACATTTGGCGTTGGGGATAAAATTATTTAGCTTCACAAAGGCTCTGGTCTCACGTTCTCTTGTATCTATGTTATCCAGAACCTGCATACTGACCTGGATAGCAAGATTGTCTAATGGTACATAAAAGTCAATTTCTACATTATTCTCAAAGAAATAGACATTTTCGGTACCATAACGTCGCATCAGTTCGATTGCAACAAGATTTTCCAGCTGAGCAGATTTGCAGTCTAGCAGCATAAGTCCTAGAAGTCCGGTATCCATAAAATAATACTTAGGAGAAGTCTCTTTTTCTACAAGTTTGGCGGCATAGTTTTGCAGAGTAAAGAGCAGGTAGGAGTCTGTCATATAGCTGACATAGTTTATTACGGTTTGTTTACCGATAGACATTCCACTACTTTTTAATATATTAGTCAGCCGGTTATACGATAAAGGTTTTGTGACAGATTCTGCAATTTTCTTTAGGATCAGCCTTATTGCAAAATCATTGGTGATTTTATTTCTGGTTATAATATCACCGAGATATACAGTTTGATAGATGCTGTTTAAAAAAGCTCGTTTATTTCTTATCTCAACTAATTCTGGAAATGCTCCATAGGTTACATATTTGTTATATTGATTTTGGACATCTGCCCTGTCTTTGGTGCTAATAACATCCAGGTAATTCTTTGTCATATTATTTGCAATAAGATATTCAGAGAAAGAATATGGATAAATATTCATAATAACAAAACGCCCACCTAAAGTGGAAGCTATTTCGCTGCTTAGCATTTTACTATTACTGCCGGTAATATTGATTCGATACTTCATATCTGCAATTCTGCGAACGAACTTCTCCCACCCGTTAATATTTTGAATCTCGTCTAAAAATAAATATGGCTTGATATCAGTTCCGGATATTTCTAATCCAATTTCTAAAATGAGATTTAAATCTTCAGCAGTCATTTCCAAAAGACGCTCATCTTCAAAATTCACATAAACAATTTGGGACAAGGGAATTCCATTGTCTTCTAATTGTTTTATTTGTTGATACATCATATATGACTTTCCGGTTCTTCTGATACCAACAAAGCAATAATTGACATTGGTTTCTAGAGAATACTGTCTTGTTATTAATGGATTGTTGAGATAAATATCTTTTTGATCAATCATGATTTGTTTTAAAGTATCGCGATTCATAATATATGTCACCTCTTTCTATATGAGATAATTATATATCAATATTGTCTTACGTACAAGACAATATTATAAATAAATTGTCTTATTCAATGATGATAGAGATATAGATAGTATATGCGTATTGATGAGTATTATAACAGGGAGTCGAGTGGCTTGTCAGATAATCCGGAAGAAGCTACATTTTCTTTTGCCCATGCAACCATACCTTTGGTCTGGCTGCAGATGAAATTTTTTCTGCTTTGCATGACTCGTAGAGTTCACAAAATGTTCACAAAAAATTAGCACTCATCTATTGACAGTGCTAACAATAAGTGTTATATTACATGTAGAACAAAGGAAGGGGAACAAAAAGAAGAGTTCCGAATCCGGAGTTGAAAATGTTGATAACACTCAGGAGTGATCCGAAAGTGCTTGATTAGATTTTAAGATATCTTTTGAAAGGAGATATGACTTATGTTAATGCCTAGTATTTTTGGAGAGAATTTGTTAGATGACTTTTTTGGATTCCCATTTGATGGAGATTATAATTATAATGCAGCAGGTTTGATGACCACAGATGTGAAAGACACAGATCATGGTTATGAAGTAACGATGAACATGCCGGGAGTAAAGAAGGAAGATGTGAAAGCTGAACTGAAGGATGGCTACTTGACCGTTAGTGCTGTATCGAATAAGCAGACAGATGAGAAGAACTCGGAGGGCAAGTACCTCAGACGTGAACGTTACAGCGGTTCATGCAGCAGAAGCTTCTATGTTGGTGAAGGTGTTAAACAGGAAGACATCAAGGCTAAGTTCGAGGATGGCACCTTGAAGCTTGAGATTCCGAAAGAGGAAGCAAAGCCTGCAGTAGAGCAGAAGAAATATATATCCATTGAGGGATAATGATTCATCGGCTCAGATGTTTTTAGACAATAACAGTTAACAGATTGGAATATAGATATTTGATTGAAAAGGAGATATGACTTATGTTACCTAGCATTTTTAACAATAATTTATTTGATGATTTCTTTGGTTTTCCATTTTATTATGACAACAGAGCAGAAGATAAGGCAGAGAAGAAACTGTATGGTCACCATGCAGGCAATCTGATGAAGACAGATATCAAGGAACTGGACAATGGCTATGAACTTGAGATTGATCTTCCGGGCTTCAAGAAAGACGAGATTAAGGCTGAATTGAATAATGGTTATCTGACCGTCAGTGCAGCAAAGGGTCTTGATGAAGATAAGGAAGACAAGAAGACAGGCAAGTACATCAGACGTGAGCGTTATGCAGGCGCATGTCAGAGAAGCTATTATGTTGGCGAAGATATCACAGAAGAGGATATCAAGGCATCCTTTGAACATGGTATTCTGACACTGTTCGTACCTAAGAAAGAAGCAAAACCTGCTGTAGAAGAGAAGAAATATATCTCTATCCAGTAAAAAATAAATGTATATGAAGCGCAGGAATTGTAAGCAAGTCCTGAATCAAAAAGGCCGCAGCCCATTTGGGTTGCGGCCTTTCGCTGTTTTTAGGGTTTTAAATAAATCGGATGCAAAAATGTAATAAGTTATGTCGCTGCGGTTATACCTCAATATCAAAATGGGCATTTTACATTGCATCTTCCGATTGCTATACTCATAGTAAAAGTGAAGATAATAACGTTATATTTGACAATGAATTATGGGGGATGAGTATGAATCAGAATTTATATCCGCATCTTTTTCAGCCGCTGACAATTCGCGGTGTAACGTTGAAAAACAGACTGGAATATGCGCCGACGGTTGTTCTGAAGTGCAATGCGGACGGTACTGTTGGACAGGATATGTTGGATTTTATGGCCTGGCAGGCACAAACAGGTGCAGGCTGGGTAACGGTAGGTGATACACCGGTGACCCATGACAAAACTTCACATTGGTTATGTGAGATGAATGTCTGTGATGATGACTGTATTCATGGGATGAATGCGCTGGCAGAAGTCTGTCGACAGAATGGTGCCGAAATTTCTGCGGAGCTGGCTTATGCAGGACGGGGTAACAGAGCGCCTCAGGATGGTTCACCCATTGCTATTGTTTCTGCAGAAAGACCGTTGAATCCAGAAGATAATGTGCGTACCATGAATCGACAAGATATGGATGAGATGAAAGCCCATTATGCAGACTGTGCCCTGCGCTGCAAACATGCGGGATTTCGCATGGTGATGATTCACTGTGCCCATCAGAATTTCCTGGCCCAATGGCTGTCACCGGCTTCCAATGTGCGGACAGATGAATATGGCGGTTCACCTGAGAACAGGCGTAGATACCCATTGGAAGTGCTGAAGGCAGTGAGAGAAGCTGTCGGTGAAGATATGGTCATTGAGATGCGAGTTTCTGCTGTGGAAGGTATTCCGGGCGGCATGGAATTTGAGGAATCTCTGGCATTTATGAAAGAAGCGCAGGAGTATGTGGATATCGTCCATGTGTCTCAGGGTTCGATTTTTCATTTGTCGGCCCGTTATTGTATACCGACTTATTTCCGTGAACCTCACAAACCGTTGAATGTGGATTATGCAGCAGAAGTAAAGAAACATCTGCATGTGCCGGTGGCTGTTGTGGGGATGATCACAACTTTGGAGCAGGCGGAGGAGATTATTGCGTCAGGTAAGGCAGATATTGTAGCCATGGCCAAAAGTTTTATGGCAGACGGCGATATTGTCAGAAAATCTCTGAGAGCTCAGCAGGCAGAAATCCGTCCGTGTACCCGGTGCGATCTTTGCGGCAATGCCAATACATGGGGAACCAATATGAGCTGTGCCATCAATCCGCGCTGTGGTGTGAGCGGACAGATTCAGCCTGTATCGGAAAATGAACGAAAGAAAGTCATGGTGATCGGTGGTGGTCCTGCGGGCATGATGGCGGCTCAGACACTGGTACAGAGAGGCCATAGTGTCAAACTGTATGAAAAATCCGACAGACTGGGCGGTTTATTAAACGATGCCTGCCTTGTACCGTTTAAAACACTGATGCGGGAATATCTGGACTGGGATATCAGAGAAACCGGCAAATGTGGGGCGGAAATTCTGCTGAATACAGAAGTGACGGAGGATTTAATTGAAAAAGAAAACCCGGATGCCATTATTGTGGCAACAGGTTCTGTTTATGTTCAGCCTCCGATTCCGGGGATAGAAAATGCACTTTCCGTTCGTGCCGTGGATGCCCATGAAGTTGAGACCGGTGAAAATGTGGTTGTTTGCGGAGGCGGCATTACAGGACTTGAATGTGCCCTTACACTGGCAAAAGAGGGCAAAAGTGTCACTGTTGTGGACCAGCTGAAGCGGGAAGATTTTATCATGGAAATGCCGATTTTTAATAAAGCGGATTTATTGGATCAGCTGGAGAATCTGAATGTAGCACTTATTGGCGGACAGCGGATTCAGGCGGTAAAGGACGGGGTTGAGACGGTGGATACAGTCACCGGCGAAAAGCATTTCTATCCGGCGGACAGTGTCGTGAATGCGCTGGGGGTCAAACCGGATGACAGCCTTGGCAAAGTGCTTCTGGCAAAATACGGCAGTGCAGATGTGATCATGGTGGGCGACTGTACGGCAAGAGGCGGTACTTATTACAGAGCCAATCATGAAGCTTATTATGCAGCCATGCGTATATAAAAAGGACAGTTGTTTTGCGGCTTTTGGAAGGCTTATCGGCATGATCCGGAATGACGGAAGCGGTGGAAAGAGATGGATTTTACAGTTTTAAAATATTTTCAGGCGGTGGCCCGAAACGGCAACATGACCAAAACGGCCAGAGAATTATATATTACGCAGCCAAATCTCAGCAAACGTATTGCGCAGCTGGAGGAAGAAATCGGTGTGCCGTTGTTTGAACACCGAAAAGGCAAAATCGTGCTCAATGATTATGGCCGCATATTTCTTTCCAGCGTGGACATTGCTTTTGCAGAGTTAAAGGCCGGGATGGAAAATGTCCAAAGAACATACACATTAAATCAGAATATTTTATCATTGGGAAGCAATATCTTGCATTATCTGGCTATTCGGCTGCCGAGATTTTCAGAGGCTCATCCGGAAATCGGCATAAGGCAGCTGGATTTTACAACACTTGAGCTGGTTCAGAAACTGCTGGACAGAAATATTAATTATGCATTGTCGAATGAAATGATCGAGGACGAACGGATTGATTTTCAGTTGATTGACAGCAATCCTTATGTATTTGTTATGCACAAAAATCATCCGTTGGCGGAGTGCGGGAAGTTATCCATGGGACAGCTCAAAGAGGCGACGTTTATCTGTGATACCTTCAGATTTCAGTTAAGTCAGCTGTATCAGGCCTGTCGCGTGTATGATTTTGTACCGAAGGTAGGATACGAAGTGCAGAGCAATGAGCTTATGTACAATCTGCTCAATGACAATCGCGGTGTGGCGATCATTCCGATTGTGATGGCCTGTGAAATGTTGAATCTACACCCGGATTCTGATATTCGGATTTGTACGATAACGGATGATATTGCACCGGCTATTATCGGCATCGGCCGTCTGAAGAATCAGGCGGATACCCAGGCAGGACAGTATTTTATTGAATTTATCAAAGAAGGACTTGTCCGGGAAAAAGAAGTGATTAAGAAGTTCGGCTATGGTTATCTGATAGGAGAAGCGGATGAAAATATTTAAAGAATTTGAAGGAAAAACAGCTTTTGTAACAGGGGCGGCTTCCGGTATGGGACAGGCCGCAGCTATTTGTTTTGGCGGTCTTGGCTGCAGGGTGGCTGTGGCGGCCAGAAATCCAAAGGCATTGGAAACGGTGCAGGCTATACGGGAAAACGGCGGTGAGGCGATTTTTGTTGAATGTGATGTGACAGATGATGATTCTGTCCGTAAAGCGATTGAGACAACGGTGAAGACATTTGGTTCGCTGGATTATGCATTTAATAACGCCGGTTGTGGGGCGGACGGCAAAAATATTCCTTTTGCGCCACTGACGGAGGTGGCGGAAAGCGACTGGCAGAAAGTGATCAATACCAATCTGACCGGTGTTTTTCATTGTATGAAATATGAACTTCTGCAGATGCAGAAACAGGGAAGAGGCGCCATTGTTAATAACGCGTCTATCGGCGGACTTAGGATGGCACCGGGATTTGGTGCTTACGGTCCATCAAAGGCCGGAGTGATCGCCATTACCCAGACGGCAGCTCTGGAAAATGCAGACAAAGGTATCCGTGTCAATGTGATCTGTCCGGGACCGACGGAAGGAACCGGACTCATGCAGGACAGTATTGATGCCGGTGCGCAGGATGCGGAATTTCTGAAAAATTATATTATACCCATGAAAAAGATGGGAACGACGAAAGATATTGCGGATGCTGTGGTATTTTTGTGTTCCGATATGGCGGGACATATCACGGGAATGGCCATGCCGGTGTGCGGTGGCATGCAAATGTAAAGGTGAAAAACCTGGCGTTTCACAGATGATAAGTGAGAAAGAACAGGATAACAAATGCTTGGCATTTGTTCTACAAAAAAATGGAATATGATAAAGGAGAGTATAACAATGAAGAGATTAGAGAATAAGACAGCGATTGTGACTGGCGGTAATTCAGGTATTGGCAAAGCAACAGCGATTCTTTTTGCGAAGGAGGGTGCGGATCTGGTTTTGTGTGCCCGCAGAAAAGAGGCGTTGGACGAAGTGGCAGAGGAATGCCGCAAATATGGTGTTCAGGTTGTGACGGTGAAAGCGGATGTGTCCAGCCATGAGGACTGCAGTGCGGTTGTAAAAGCGGCTGTTGATACGTTTGGCAAAGTGGACATTCTGGTGAATAATGCCGGTATTGTGGATAAGCACCGCCCGATTACAGAGTGTACAGATGAGTGGTGGAATGAGATTATCGCCATTGACCAGAGTTCTCTGTTCTACATGATGAAGGATACGATTCCACATATGATGGCGTCCGGCAAAGGCTCGATCATCAATGTTTCTTCCATCGGCGGTGTGTTCGGCAACGGTGGTATTTCTTATTCAGCAGCAAAATCAGCGGCACTGGCTATGACAAAGAACGTGGCTATTCAGCTGGCACCGAACGGTATCCGCTGCAACGCCGTTTGCCCGGGACCAACACCGACACCGCTGAATACACCGGAAAAAGTCGCTGAATTTTCTATATGGTTTGCAGAACGCTGTGCGCAGCATATGGATATGTCCTTGCCGGAATCCAGTGTGGAGGATCAGGCCAATGCTATTCTGTTCTTTGCAGAGGACGCATCAGCTGCAGTGACAGGTCAGTACCTAATTGTGGACCATGGAACAACATTGTAATTGGATGCTTAAATAATGAAAATAATTGGAGCTGTTTAGAATCAGCTTCAAAAGTTGGAAGGCTTTATAATCTTAGAATTAGAGACGATTTTGGATTATAAAGCCTTTTTTGTGGATAAAAATGTCAATTTATATAGATGTGGTTGAAAAGTTGTCGAATCTTGTCGAAATGTTGTGGGCAAAGAGGGGAGGAAAGTGATGGGAATGATAAAAAAGATGTGCTATGATTAATTGCAATAATGTTAAGGGGAAAAGAAAATGAATTTAGAAATATATCAAAAATTATGCATGGAATCCAAAATTCTTTGGACACAGCATTGCCTGCAACGAATGCAGGAAAGAAATATTAGTCGTGCAGATGTAAAAAATGGAATTGTAACAGGTGAAATCATAGAGGATTATCCGGATGATTATCCGAATCCCAGTTGTTTGATTTTTGGGTATAATATAAGTGGACAAATTTTGCATATTGTTGCAGGTTGTGATAGTATAAATGTATATATTATAACAGCGTATTATCCTGATACGAACAAATTTGAAAATGATTTAAAGACTCGAAGAAAGAGGTGATGGATATGTGTATGTATTGTAAGAATAATACAACTGTAAATAGCACAACAACACACGTCGTAAATTATAAAGATTGCATTATTGTGATTAAAAATGTTCCATGCCTTGAATGTGAGCAGTGCGGCGAGAAGTATTATACGGATGAAGTTGCTGATCGGCTTGAAAGGATTGTTGATATGGCCAAGAAGTTAATGCAGGAAGTTACGGTGATTGATTATCCAAAGGTTGCATAATTGGTTTATTATACAGATAATTATTTGAGGTAATCAGAGATGTATCATCAATGTAGGCAATTGTTATGATTGTGACAGAACGGATACCCATAAGGTGACATAAAAGCCATCAGCCCGGAGGATTATAAATCTTCCAGGCTGATGGTTTTTTGCTGTTCCATATGGGAAATCGTTATTTCATAATTAAAGTGCTGATAGGCTTGTTGACCGGTATACCGGTATGTAGTATTATATGAGTTGAAAAAATGGACAGTTAAAGAGAAAGGCGGAGCATAGCGAATGATAGTTGCAACGGTATTTGGAAAGATTATTTCTATCTTTATTATTATGATTGTAGGCGTGATCTGTTGTAAGATGGGAATCATTGATGATTATACAAAACAGCGTTTATCCAGACTGAGTACACTGGTTGTGAATCCTATTTTGATTTTTACTTCCTTTCAGATGGAGTATGACAGTGAGTTGCTGAAAAAAATGGGCCTTCTTTTTGCGTTGGCCGTTATCAGTTATCTGATTTCCATTGTGATTGGTCATTTCCTTTTGCATGAGAGAGAAGGGTATGATCTGTCAATCGAGAAGTTTGCAGTGACCTATGATAACTGTGGATTTATAGGGGTTCCGCTTGGTTATGCGCTTTTTGGAAATATCGGTGTTATCTATGCAACCGTGTTTGTCGCTGTTTTTCATATTTTCTGCTGGACACATGGCATCATGCTGTTGGATAAAGGCGGTTTTCAGCTGAAGAAGCTGATTAATCCGTGCCTCATTGCGGTCATCGCAGGTATAGTATTCTTTATTTTTCAGATTCGTCTGCCGGAAAGTATTGATTTTGCAATGAGTGCTATTGGCGATATGAATACGCCGCTGGCGATGCTTTTGTCCGGCGCGATTATGACACAGCTGAATTTTAAGGAGATTTTGACAAAAAGAAGACTCTTTTTTGTGGCGTTACTGCGCCTGATCGTTTCGGCAGGTCTGTTCTGTTTGTTACTGAGATTTCTGCCGATTGATGATCAGATGCGGACAGTGGCCGCAGTGACTGCAGCGTGTCCGGCCGGTGCCATGACGATTACGATGGCGATTATGTATGAGCGTGATGATCATTATGCGACAGAGCTTTTTACAGTGACAACGCTGCTTTCAATCCTGACAATGCCACTGTGTATGCTGATTGCCGGATAGGGCACTGCGCAGCAATTTTACATGCGAATACGTCACGATGAAGATTAAACTAAATCATAGGCATTTCTTGGTGTGCCGTCGGCGACATGGATAATTCCGCAGTAGCGGAAGCCATAACTGTCGATGGCATTTTGCATTGGCTTGTTGTCAGCGTGGGTATCAATGCGCAGACAGTCTATTTTGCTATGACAGAAATCAAAGCAGGCACAGGCGATTCCTTTGGCCTGACCGTTGGAGGCAATCCGGTGAATCGTGCCGTAAGGCTGATCGGAGTGCCAGGCACCATTTTCGATGACGGCATAATTCGGTTCTCTTCCTATAATGAAGGCAAAACCGCCCACAATTTTCTCCGGCGCATTATCCGGCGTACAGACATAATAATTGCCATTGGCAATATCTTTCAGGATGTCTTCTGAGGCGGGATAATTGCCGTTCCATTGATGGGGATTGCCGTTGGCAGCCATAAATTTTCTGGCATAGGCGTAGAGGGGCATGATATTCTGGATATCTTCTTTACTGGCAAGTCTTATATGAATCATTTTAGTGTATCCTTTCTTCTGTAAATCAAAAACAACTATATAATAGGGATATTTTACCGGAAATGTCAAATATATTTTTAAAAATAGAAAGGTTAAAAATGAGTTGTGAAGAACACAAGGTATTTGGTCTTATTGAAATTTTATTTGACTTTTTGAAAAACAGGAAATATAATGATTACAAACGAGTAGCAAGTAAGCGTAAATCCAGTTTACCAGCTGCTCGTTTTCTTTTGTTAAAAATAATAGTGTCATGAAAAAGTGTGTAGCCTGTCAGCGTAAGTCCAGCTTATTTGACAGGTTACGCATTTTTTTGTGCAGAAAAAGAGAGGAGTAAACAAAATGGCGGAAAGCAACAAGATGAAGGATATGCCGGTGAATAAGCTGATGGTCCAAATGGGGATTCCGATGATTTTATCTATGGCATTGCAGGCGGTCTATAACATTGTAGACAGTGCATTTGTAGGCAATATGAGAGAGGGAAGTGAAGCAGCGTTAAATGCATTGACGCTTGTATTTCCGGTTCAGATGTTGATGGTTGCAGCAGGTATAGGAACAGGTGTTGGAACCAATGCACTTCTTGCAAGGACACTTGGACAGGGAAACAGCAAAAAAGCTGCAAAGGTAGCAGGGAATAGTCTGTTTCTTGGTGTGATTATTTATGTGGTCTGTTTGTTGTTTGGCTTCTTTGGTGTGAGAGCCTATATCTCATCACAGACAGTAGATACAGAAGTACTTGAAATGGGTGTCAGCTATCTGAGGATATGCTGTGTGATTTCTTTTGGTATTGTTTTCTTTTCATTATTTGAAAAATTGTTACAGGCAACAGGGCGCTCCCTTTATTCGACCATCGGACAGGTGGTAGGCGCAATTGTAAATATTGTCCTTGATCCGATTATGATCTATGGTATTGGACCTTGTCCTGAAATGGGCGTGAAAGGTGCCGCTTACGCAACTGTCATTGGTCAGGTAGCCTCTGCAGTTTTACTGTTTATTTTCCATATGAAGCTGAATAAAGAATTTGAACATGATGTGAAATACTTGAAGCCGAATGCGGGCATTATAAAAGAAATCTATGCTATCGGACTCCCGGCAATTATTGCACAGGCTCTGATGTCTATAATGGTGTACGTGATGAATTTAATTCTGAAGTTCAATCCTTCCGCACAGACAGCCTATGGCTTGTTCTATAAGGTACAGCAGTTTGTTCTGTTCCTTG
>OLOZ01001212.1_pt1 | contig 18621 bp, 20 predicted proteins | sample 1673021 | NCBI WGS metagenome assembly OLOZ01 (sample SAMEA3136747, study PRJEB25190) | human gut metagenome | biome: human gut; feature: human-associated habitat; material: faeces | place: Austria | collected 2013
TTCAACATCTCAACGAAGAACAAAACCGAAAGTGCGCAGGAATTCGGACGTTATCGAGAGATCGCATTAGGAATGATGGCTGTGATGTTGATGGGAGGGAATGTCGACAATGTTTCCGTGTTCAACAGTTGGGATGGGCGAATGTCATATTTGTCTGTTTCTAGAGTTGTGAATTGCCCATCTGGAATTCCTAAGTGGATCTGTTCTTTGTGGAATGCATAAAGAATTTCATTACATAAGATGAACTGGCTTCCTTGAATTATCTTATTATTGCCTTTGTCTTTATTGACATAGCAGAGAAAGGTTTCAACGATGAAATCACGTATTGCAGGCCGAGTGGTTGCAGTTGCAGCAGCTGTGGCTGCTTCTTGTTGTTTTATAACACCGGCGTTTGCTGGGAATGTAGGAAAAACATCATGGAGCGCATATCTTACAGGTTGGAATACGGCAGATACGCCAAATCGTCAAAAACAAGATGCTTCAAATGGCTATATTAAAGCTGATCATGTGTCTGGTGATCGGACGATACGTGCGTGGATGCTTGGGTATGCAAATGAAGATGTGGAATCCGGCGTTGTAACTCTTACTTCAGGCCAAGAGGGTTGGGTCACCAACCAAGTATATAAGAATTTCGGTAAGAAACAGGTCCATATGCGTTTGCAAGCGGCGCATGCGTACTCTGGTGCAACGGAAACATCGGGTAAATGGAGCCCCGATAACTGAGCATGGTTGTGTGGCGTAGAAGATTGCTCTTCTACGCCACGCTGTTTGGATTCGGGAAGACGAAGGGGTCTTGATGGATTGGCGGTTGATGAGAAATCAGTTGGTTGGGCAACTGCGAAGTGCCCGGATGATTGGTGTAATCGTCATATCCTGTATGTTGGTCGCTGTCCAATATCTAACCACGTATAGGGCGAGTTATGTCACTCCCTCGAGCGAATCTACATTGCTACGGGATGTGATGCTATTCAGTCAATACGGGACAGGCGGTGGCATGTATCTGCTGTTGCTGCCTTTCCTATCTGCTCTCTTAGGAGGTAGCGTCGTATCGTTGGAACGGCACGCCGGGCGGCTCCCCATGGTCGTGATTCGAGAAGGACGAGGACGTTTTGTAACGACTGCGATGTCATCTGGATTCGTACTTGGTGGTGTGGGTGGAATAATGCCGATGATTGCGAATCTATCAATAGCTGCTATGCGCAATCCTCATTTGAATTTTATCGATGGTGTATCGGCGGATGCGCGAGGGCGCGTGTATAGCAGCAAATATATTTTGATTTCTTCTGATTCTTGGATATATCCGTTGTATGAGTTCAATCAGGTGTTATGCATACTATGCGTGGTGTTGTTGATATTTGTGATTGCCGGACTTTTCTCCACGGTGGCTGTTGGCGTGTCCTTTTTCATGCAACGCAAATATACGGAAGTGTTGGTTCCGTTCGTACTGAGTCTTGTATGGTGGATGCTTCCTTCTCTTACGGGGGGTAAGATACCGGACCAGTGGAGCCATGTTATCTTTCTGGACTTTGCTCCAGGTGCAGACCATTCTGTGCGTTGGCAAAATTATGTGGGCATTGTGCTTTCGACGGCGCTCTTACTTGCATTGTCTACCGTACTGGCGTGTGTGGAAAGGTATCGTGATGCTTTGTGATGGTTTTGCTTCCGTACGGTATTCCACCATTGGTATGAGAATCAGTGCCATATTGGTTATGGTGGTGGGATTTGCGTATGGCATTTCATTATTATTCGACCCTCACGATTTCGTATCTGACTACATCGGATTTATGAAGCAGGGAGCTTCGGCCACAGTACTTCCGATTTGTTTGATGGCAATGTGTTTGGGCCGTGTCCGATTTAGGACGTTTGAATTGGTGCGTCGGAATCCCCGTGACGAGCTTGGTGAAAATGTTATATGGCTGAACATGATGTCTTGCATATGCGCCGCATATGGTGGCCTCGTTTTTGCTGTCATGGAATTTGTCATTAAAAGACAATCTGCATCTGTTCTGCATGGGTCTTTGACTGCAATGCTAGTAGTTCAATGCTTGATGATGAATATTTCAATAGGCTTGGTCCAGTTATTGCTGAGCTACATGGGATTAGTCATGGAACATGTCGCCGCGGTGCTGATTGCGCTTTTTGCTATTGCGCAGTGGTTATTGACTCCGTTGGTTGATGGAGCAGCTCGTATGATGTTCTATTTTTGGTACCCGATCAGTCCAGACTGGTCAGATATTGTTATCTGCCAAGTCATTCCATGCTTTGGATTCTGCTCATTGCTCATTATGGCCTGTATCGTGGCGTTCAACTCCAGAGATCGGCTGAAAAACTAATGCATGCTATATGTCGCATCGGACAGGTTTGTGGCCGTAAAAAAGGTCTGCGAATGCTGATATTCGTCATTTACGCCATATTCGCTTCACGCTTTTACTACAGTGCGCAGGATACAGGTATCTTTATGGGGATGTTTCGCATTGCTCCTGCAATGAGTCATCCGGATCTTACCTTGAATATGTATCCGTTGCTGTTTATGGTCGGGGGAATAGCGCTTGCCTTGGAACAGTGCTCTGAATATCTGATGATTCCTGATTATCTGGTGTATGTCAGAAGTCGTCGAGGATGGTCTCATTTTTGTCGATATTGTGCGCTGCTGCTGTGCTACTGTGCCCTGTTCACTGGTGTGCAGTTAATTATCGCGGTAATGATTGTTTCTAGGGATCGGCAGGAATGTCTGTTGATGACTGCGATTTGTGCGGCTTTGACGCTTGCCGTACTGATGCTCATCATCAATATTGGTTATTTGCTGAATTGCCGGGTAATGGGCTATGCCACAGCTGCTGCGCTGTATACTGCCTTGCTTTCGTTAGATGGGGTTCGACGATGGTTGATATCCTCGTGGATTGGCATCCTCCCATGTTGGGTACCTGTTTTGACGGTTCTTTTTTTGGCGCTCGCTATGGTGAATCTCATTGTTTTTGAGCATGTGGAAATGTATTGAGTTCCAGTAAAACAAAGTGTTGATTGCAATATGGCGCAATGCAAAGGAGGAATGACAAAATGTATGTCAAGATCCGTCATCTTACAAAAACCATCAAACGCAAAGTGGTATTGCGTGACGTGAATGCTGAATTCGAACGGGGTAACATCTACGGCATTGTTGGTCCTAATGGGTCAGGAAAAACAATGCTGTTGCGCGCGATTTGCGGTTTTATCCGGCCGGATAATGGTACGGTGAGCATTGATGGTAAACCCGTGGAATTCAATAAGAAATTACCTGAATCCGTAGGAGTAATTATCGAGAATCCTGGATTCATTCCCAGCCAGAGTGCTATGGAGAATCTTCGGTATCTTGCCGACATCAACCACGCCTTTGATCAGGATGAGATCATGCGTTTGCTGGACTTATTTGGTTTACGGAACCACGCGCAAGAACAAGTGCGATCTTACTCTTTGGGTATGCGGCAAAAGCTGGCGATTGTGCAGGCATTGATGGAACATCAACCTTTGATTTTGCTCGATGAACCGACTAATGGCCTTGATGAGCATTCTGTCTCGGTGTTTCTGGAGGAGATGAAGCGTCAGCGTGATATGGGTCGAACCGTATTGATTGCCAGTCATCATAGCGATGAGCTGTCTCAAATCGCGGATCATCTATACCTTATGTCAGACGGGGTGCTGTCTTCCTCTGATGCCGATTGCTGATAGAGCCACGGAGCTATCAATAGCGAGGTGCATGTGAAGCGCGGGTGAGCCATTTGAATGGTCTGCCCGCGCTCCTTGTTAAAGTCGGCTGGGGCCGAAAATCAGTCCTCGACCACCGTCAGCACGTGCGCCACGTCGGCCCACGGTGCCAGCGAGACGTAGTTGTCCCAGCTCCACTCGAACTCGCGTCCGGTCAGCTCGTCGCGCACCTTGAGCGGCTTGTCGGTGGCGAAACCGAAGTCCGGCAGCTCGATGTGGACGATGGACTGATGTGCGTTGTGGCCGTCGAGGTTCACCACCACGATCACCGTATCCGGCTTGCCGGTACCGGTAAGCTCGGCCGGGGTCTGGCGCAGGAACGCCACCACGCCCGCGTCGTCGCTCGGCAGGACGTGCAGGTTGTGGTAGCTGCGGCATGCCGGATGCTCGGAACGGATTTTGTTGAGCGAGGTGAGCAGCTCGGAGATGCCGTACTTGTCGGCCTCGTCCCAATCGCGCACCTTGACTTCGTACTTCTCGTTGTCGATCTGCTCTTCGAAGCCCGGACGCTGCTTGTTCTCGATCAGCTCATAGCCGTTGTAGATGCCCCAGCTCGGAGAGCCCATCGCGGCGAGCACCGCGCGCACCGCGTGACCGGCGATACCGTTGTCGCGCAGGTAGGCGGTCATGATGTCCGGCGTGGACGGCCAGAAGGTGTTGTGCTGGTAGAAACCACCGTCGCCGTTGGTCTCCTCCAAATACTCCTCAAGCTCCTCCTTGGTGTTGCGCCACGGGAAGTAGCAGTGCGACTGCGTGAAGCCGGCATAGCTCAGCGCGCGCATCATGCCCGGACGGGTGAACGCCTCGGCCAGGAACAGCGTCTCCGGATGCTTCTTCGTCACGGCGGCGATCACGTCCTGCCAGAAACGCACCGGCTTGGTATGCGGGTTGTCCACGCGGAAGATCGTCACGCCGGCCTTGATCCACAGGCCCATGATGCGTTCGGTTTCCGCTTCGATGCCTTCCATGTCGGCGTTGAAATCGATCGGGTAGATGTCCTGGTACTTCTTCGGCGGATTCTCGGCGAATGCGATCGTTCCGTCCGGCTTGGTGCGGAACCAGTTCGGATGCTGTTTGACCCACGGGTGGTCAGGCGAGCACTGCAGCGCGAAGTCGAGCGCCACTTCGATACCCAGCTTGTGCGCGTAATCGCAGAACGCCTTGAAATCGTCCATGGTGCCGAGCAGCGGGTCGACGGTGTCGTGGCCGCCCAGCTCGGAGCCGATGCCGAACGGGGAGCCCGGATCGTGCGGTCCGGCGATCAGCGTGTTGTTGCGGCCCTTGCGGTTGGTCACGCCGATTGGGAAGATCGGCGGCAGGTACACGATGTCGAAGCCTTCGGTCTTCGCGCGGTCGAGGCCGGACAGCGCCGTCTTCAGCGTGCCCTGCACGATCTTGCCGTCGGCGTCGAAATACGCGCCTTCGGAACGCGGGAAGAACTGGTACCATGCGGCGAAGCTCGACTTCGGACGTTCCACGCGGAAGCGCTGCGGATTCGACGCGCTCAGGCCGTCGCGCAGCGGATTGGTTTCGTGCAGGCTTGCGATTGCGTCGGTGGTCGCCGCGGCAAGACGCGCGGTCGCGTCGAGCGACTTGTCGGCAACGGCCTTCGCCGCTTCGCGCAGCGTCTTCTTGTCGTCGGCGGTCAGCTTGGAATCGCGTGCGCCAGCCCAACGTTCCAGCAGCTGCGCGCCGGATTCCAGCGCGTTCTCCGCATCGTCGCCGACCTCGACCTTGATTTGCGCGTCGTGCAGCCAGGAAGCGTACGTATCCTCCCAGCCTTCGACCACGATGTGCCATTCGCCGAGCTGCTTCTTGACGTCGGCGTAGCCGTCTTCCCATGGCTTCAGGTCGCTGTGGTCGCCGATCTTGACCATCGCTTCCCAGCGGTCCAGGCCGGGGTTGGTGCAGGTCATGGGGAAGCGGGCCTTCTCGGTGCCGCGCGTGTTGCGCACGGACACGGTGGCGCCGGCCTTGGTGCGGCCTTCGATGAACACCTGCGCGGTGACCTTGAATGCCTCGCCAAGCTCCACGCGGGCCGGGTACAGGCCGTTTTCGGCGGACGGAGTGATGTCAAGAACGTTTACGCGGCCGAACTGTTCCGGGCTGGTGCGGTTGATGATAGGTGCTGGAGTTTCGCCGACGGTTCGCTTCGTTGCGGTTTTCGGCTTGGAAGTGCGCTTGGTGGTTGGTTTTTTGGTTGTCGTCTTTGCGGTTGATTTCGCGGCTGTCCTCGTTGTCTTTGTGGCCGCTGCCTTGGCTGTTGTCTTTGCTGTTGCCTTTGTGCGCGGTGTCGCGCTTGATGATGTTGCTTCATTCATATAGCCGATTATAGAGGTAGTTGTGTTCTTTTTGTGATTTCCCTTTTTCGTAACGATTACGGCGATGCGGCTACAAGTACTTTCTTCAAATACTTTTGGTAAAGCGCTTTAATACATGGTTTGCGATTATGTTCGATTATGAAGGCCGCGGCGGCATGACCATACGTTGTGTGTGCCGGTTGCGTTCGATATGTATGGGGACTTTATATAAAAGGAGCGAAACGTCCTGGGGAAAACAAAAAACCGGAAACCAAAAGGTTTCCGGTTTCAATTGGTAGCGGGGCATGGATTTGAACCGTGGACCTCTGGGTTATGAGCCCACGTTTTCTTATATTGTTCTAGTTTGTTATTGTCTATTGTATAGTGCGACAATGGTTCGAAATACGGCGTTTTGTTTGTTTCATATTGGTTGTGATTGGCGAGTTTGTCCAACTTTTGTCCAGATTATTTGTGTCCAGATTTGTCCAAATCTGGTAGCATATAACCAACTGTTGAAGGAGTAGCTGATATGACGAAGCGGGAAACGTCCGGACAGATCACCGAACTGGAGCGAGGACGGAAGTATTCGATTCGCGTCCGTCTCGCTCCAGACAATGAACATAAGTCTTGGCATTGGTCAAAGTCGCGTAAGGTCTACGGGAACAAAGCCGAGGCCACGGCAGCGATGGTTGCCTACAAACAAGAACTCGAGGATGAGCGTTCCGGCAAGAACGTGACGGTGGCGGAATACGCTGACATGTTCCAATCCAACCGCAAGGCTCTCGGCACGGTTTCCGTGCTCACCATTGAGCGGGACCAACATGAGATTGACCACATCAAGAAATATCTTGGAGAGACAAGAGTGATCGACCTTACCTCGCAGCAGATCGAGAACGCCTATTTACGCATGTCGGAACAGGATGGAGCTTCGCCAGATGCCATTCACAAGGTCCATATGAAATTATCCCAGATCATGCGCAAGGCTTTCTTGGATGAGCTGATTAACCGCAACCCATGTGATGCGGTGGAAGGCGTCAGGCGCCCAAAGGTGAGCCAACAGAAGCGCAGGGAAACACGAATCACAAAGGAACAGGCACTCGCATTCGTTCACAAGATACGGCAGGAACCTCAAGACGGGCGAATTGTAGCGGTCTGGTTGGGCGTGGCCACGGGTCTTCGCCGTGGCGAAGCACTGGCGCTGGTGTGGGAAGACGTGGACCTAGACAACGCGCGATTGCGCATTCGTAAGCAGCTCGGCAAGGAGAAGATTCTGAAGGATCCCAAGACCGCCAAGTCTCGACGCACCATTTCCATCGACAGGCAGACAGTTGAATTTCTGAAGCAGTGGAAAACTCGCCAACATAATCTATTCCGCGCCGCAGGTGTTGAACAGCAAGATGATTCACCAGTATGCAGCAACGAATTATGCGGATTCTTGGACCCCGACAACTTCAGCCGTTGGCGTCGAAAGTTTTACGTCAAAGAAGGTCTGGCGCACTATACCAATGAGACTCGGTACGTTGATAAGCGCGGAGTCGAAAGGGTGAAACAGACCGGCTACGTCGGTCCTAATTTCCATGCGCTTCGTCGTGCTCAGGCCACACTACTCGTTGCTGGAGGCGTGGATCCTAAAACGGTTCAGGCTCGTCTTGGACACGAGAGCCTGAACACGACGTTGAATATCTATGCTGAGGAGGTAGGAGAAAACGACCGCAAGGCAGCTGACTTTATGGGAGAGCTGCTTCGCAGTTAATGTTAGTGGCCTATTCTCCGTATGGTCCCATGAAACGGGATCCGTTGAAGTGCATCATATGATCTGGTGTGTCGGCGCACCATGCTTCGGTTTCCCATGCTAGTAGGGCGAGGTATTTTTGCATGGTCTTGCGATCAGGAAAGCATGAGACCAATACGATTTTGTCCCACTGCTCGGAGAACAGTTCGTGCAGTTCATTCTTTCTGGTCACGTCAACCGGGCCGTGAGTACTTGCAGCTTCCATGAGAAATAGCCAGCCACGTTTTGCATCCCAAGCGATGACGTCTGGCGCTTTCTCGCGAGCCTTAAGACTGATTCCAAGTTCATCCAACAATGCGGGGTCTACGGCACCATGCTTATGGTCAGTATCGTCGATATAAGCGACTTGGCATCCGGGAGCAAAGCGTGGCAGCATTTCCTCCACCATTGCTTTAATCAGAAGAGACTGACCACTTGGAGATAGACTCAGGGCAGCACCTGAAGGAAGAATCACAGGTGTTTTTGGCATATTCTTCCGTTCCTCTGCAAGAGATTGATAGGATTCATGCTGCTCGAGGAATCTCTTGAGAATCAATTCGAACTCGGACTCGCCGCGATGCAGCAGCATATTCAACGTGTCATTTGTTATACGGTAGTTCCATTTTGGAGAATTGATTGGGCGATCGGGTCGATCGGCATTCTCCTCCACTAATTCGGCGATTACGAATTGATGGAGCGTAAACCTGCGGATGGTTTCACGGGTATTTGGTTTGTAGTCCACTTCATAGTAGTCTCTAATCCAATCCATGATGGCGCGGGTTCCCAACATGGGATTGGTAGCCTGCTGCCAGTTGTCTCCGGGCTTGAGCTGAAGTAAGGCGAGCAATGTCATTGCGCTACGCTCATTTTGTTGGTCCTTGCCAACTCCAAGTTCGCGCAATGTGTCAATGGCATCAGCAATCAGCTGGCTTTTGTCCATGAAAATAAACCTCCAACCGTTTGATCAATCAGGCTTTGGCTTGCGTAAATATCAGTAGGTAGCAGACGTGAAAGCTGGATAAGCTGTTCCTTGGATGGACAAGGGAGTTGCCGTAGATCAGTTGCGTTGACTTGGGTGCTACCGGAAATCTGGCGGTACCAGTTGTCGATGATAGTTGTGGATAGCCAGAGCGTTAATCCGCGTGCGACATCACTGTTTAAAGGTATTGTTTTACGTGATGTGCCCTGATGGATGTAATTCAACTTATTGTCGGCTGCAAATTCTACGTTGCTGCTGAGGTATGAAGCGTGAATACGATGAAGCTGCTCTTTGGCTGAGAAACGATTGACAATACAATAGTCGCCAGCCGGAAGTAGAACGTTGCGGTCGGTTGCGTTACTGGTTACCCATTGCTCTCGGTCACATTCAATAGGATGTTGGGTCATCAGTCCATTTTGATTGTCTGCCCAGTATAGGGGGTATCCGTCCACGGGTTTGTTCTCCGACAGTAGATCACGGTTCCGGAACCACACCAATTTGCCAGTCGATACCCATAGTCCTTGGGCTTCCAAAGACTTAAATTCGGATAGACGAGAATCTTGCTGCTGTATGCAAAGAATGCGATCTCTTCCAAGGGTGATTGAGTCTAGGGAAGCCTGCACTGATGGTTGTGACCCCAATGAGCGAACTGGCGTGATATTGCCGTAAATAGTGACACTGCGTGTTTGGGGACGCTTGGATACCTTAAGCAGCATGATTTCCTGAAGAATATACATGTCCTTAAAGTGTTCCTGCCGTGAACCGTATACCGCAATTACATCAAGGCTGCATTCATCGAGTAGCCATTTTCGGAAATCTTTAAAGTACGCACCATTCATCCACGAACGGGGAATGATTGCGACGCATTCCCCGCCCTCGGAAAGCGCCTGAACTGCAATCACTAAAAAAGCTGCATAGAGGTTAGTGATTTTCAATTCGCCTCTACTAGTAGGAATGGTGATTGGACGGATCTTTTTGTATGGAGGATTAAGGATAACCCGATCGAACTCAGCATTGAGTAAAACGTTAAACACCGATGTATTGATGACCTTTGTCCTATCGCAAACTTGGGCGAGAGAGAGCTCGGAAGCAGAGGCGAGCTTGTCGTCCTGTTCAATGGCTAAGACACTGCTGCCGGGGGCTGCTTGACGTGCAGTCACCGCTCCTAAGATGCCGGTGCCGGAACCAAGATCGAGTATGTGAACGGGCTTATCAGAGTGAGTGAAGAGACTCGCGGCTTGTTCGGCAACTGGCATGGGAGTAAGAAACTGTTCCCATTGCTGCTGCTGTTTCGGAGAAAGGGAGGCAGCAGCTTTGTTGCGTATCTCGGCGATGGTTTCACTCATGTGGTTAAGGATAACTGGTCCCATCGTCGTGTATGGAAAGGCTCTAAAGGCCCAGTTCTCTTCTAGTTGCCTATGAGAAGAACCGGGCCGATATTTTTATCGATGGCGTTTGGGCCAGCTGATGGGGATGCCGCCGTTGGCGGTGAGGTAGTCGGTCAAAGCTTTTTGGCTGACATAGTCTTTGTTGCCCACTCGAATCGAAGGCAGAACATCCATCATCAAGCGTGCCTTCGATCGACCAACGCCAAACATAGTTTGGAGTGCAGCGACGTCAAGGAACTGGAGTTGAGTATCCGGTTCAGGCTTTTCCATGGCGGTCCTCCTTCGGCAAAGCGAAATATGAGTTCCAGTAGCTCCAAATCACCTCGCGACAGAAGGTAACTTGTTTCGTGGCGAACTCGAGCAGATCGGGGTAGTCGGCTTCACAGGCTTTCAGGAGATCGAAGTATCCGTGAATGTTCTCTTCCTCTACCATCTTCACGATGGACATGGCGTCGGACTGATTGCCCTCGACTAGCGCGATCTTCTTCCAGTCCGCACCGTTGAATTCGAGCACGTCTTCGGGACTATATGGGGCTTTATCCGGATCATCCATGTGGATCAGGTACCGAGCCATTCCGCGGGGGTTCTCCAGTCGCAGGATCACTTTTGGCCCACCGAACTGCTCAAAGAACCTTTCGGCATTCTGGCGTGTGGTTGTGTTGGCCCACATGGCGATCACATGACGATGTGGTTTTTTCAACTCGCCGGTGGCGATGTCGGCAATGTCCTGATCGTGTACGGGGGAGACGAGGATTTCCAGACCGCTGATCTTCATCCGGTCTTCCCAATCGTCGGGGCAACTATCGCCCGGATAAATCAGACCGGCCCAATACCGGCCTTTTTCATTGGTTGTTTTTCGCTGATGAGTCATGTTGTCCCTCATCCCTCATCCCTTGTGGGGGCGTCGTAGTAGCCCCCACAACTTGTTTGTCAGGCGTGAGCGGGCTCTCGCTGTCGCTTCGCCCGCTTCGTCGTCGGTGCCGGGGCGTCGCAGTGAGTGGATGTCCTGATCCGTCATAAACGGCACGTGGATATACTTCACCGTGTTGGATTCGCTATCCCAAAGGTAGCCATCGCCTGGGCGGTTATAGCTGATCTGCCATGGACGGGCACCACGCTGTACGGCATCCTCACCAAGGGCCATAACGGCCTCACTCTTGGAGTTCAAGCGCAGGGCAAGCGTAGTGAGCAGCAAACTTCGGTAGGGCAAACTGGTGCTCACGCGTGGGTTCTGCGTGGACACGACCACGGTACAGTTCAACGCTCTCGATCGAGACAGTGCCGATCTAATGGACTCCACGCACGCGTCCGAAGTCTTCTTGTCGGGACCGGAGCGGATGAGGTCGGCGGCCTCATCAATGACGAGCAGGCGGTGCTGCTCATGCTGATCATTGACGGTGCGGACTTGCCCACGCCAACGTTCGGCTCGTGCGTCCACGTCCGTGTTGAAAGCAGAGAGAAGCTCTTTCGCTTCTTGCAGGGAGTAAGCCTTGTTGTCGAGTACGGAGACGTAGTTCTCAGCCTCCATGCCAGACTTCAAGTCAATGAACCAGACTTCCCCGCCAGCCTCCACCTCTTGCTTGATGATGTTCGCGATGACGCTGCCTTTGCCGGAATTGGACTCACCAATGATGGCGAGATGCGCGGTGCGGGGAATCGAAACCGCTTGCTTTGGTCTTGAGATCTCAGCACCTAACTCATACCGTTGCGCGGAAGCAACATTCTGTTTCTTAAGAAGCATCATCGGAGCTCCTTCAATTTTGCGAAGGTAACTTTGTATTGTGCTGGTCGGAAGAGTCTGCGTGGAATGATCCGGACCTCGGTAGGTTGGAATCTCATTCCCAATCGCGGTGCAACCTCGTCCGCCCATTTGTTGATTTCCTCGTCGCTTGTATAAGCGGCCGGAACCGTAAAGGTGATCCGTGACGGGTTCCAGCGCCATTCCACGGAGCAATCTCTGATCTGCTCTTTTGTGAGAGACAGCGGCTTAGTCGATAGGGCGGATGTCATTAGGCCATTGCGCAGGGTTGATCCCACGTATGCCGCAAATCCGATGACTGCAATAGTGAGGGCGATTGCAAGGACTGCGGATGGATGCTGATGCACTAAGGTGATAAGTGCGTCCATTTGTCCTCCTTGGTTGGACTTAAGGGTTTTGGATTGTGGATGCGGCTGGAGGACGTTGTCGGACGTCCTCCAGCGCTATGCGTCAGATGCCGAGGGTCTGCTTGATCATGGCCATCTCAAGCTTGCTGGGGAAGATCCTTCCGATCGACATTCCGTCGAGCAAGACTTCGATACACTCGTAGCGGTTACCGGCTTTGCTGATGCCCTGCACGATTTCCGCGTGCAGCCGTGGTGTCTGTTCGTCTGCCATTTCATCACCTCCTTTCCGCGTTGCGTTTGCGTGTGTAATTCCATCCAATCGCATGTCTGAAAGCATGCATTCAGAAAGGTGTAGAATTTACACTTTAGGTTTTGCTTTCTGTTGGAATAGCAACGTTTTGAGGATTTGGAGAATTATGCAAATTGATTCTGAAATGCTTGTAGAAGCATTAAAGAAATCTGCCCTGAAACAGGGAATGACATACAAACAACTTGGACGCCGACTGGGCTTCAGTGCGGATAAAGCCAAGAATGTGTTTACCGGTCGAACTCGGCTAAGTGGTGATGATGTGTTGCGTATTCTTGGGGATCCGCAATACGACTTACCGCGATTGAAGAAATATCTCCCATACTGGAGATTGCGTCGAGCAATAGTAGACGTCGACAGAAGTAGTGACATCATTGATGCTGTCAATGAGAGTGTGATGATGTTTCCTCGTCGTATTCAAGGATCTGCTATGCAGACGAATGACCATGAACCGTTGAGTGAACTTGCTCGAGATGTTATGGATGATAAGGAATGGTGGGTGCTAAGGAATGGCTGGATATGTTCGGCAGAGATTAAAGGAGCTCTGATTAGCTTTGCTCCAATTGCACCGGACTTTGTGACGGCTGTACGGGCAATGAAGAAGATGGGGTGGATTTATCGCAATGGTCAATCAGTGCATGCTGATTGGGAAAAAATCAATGGAGGGGCGACCGGACAAAAAGCCTCAAGCAATTGTGAAAAACAGTTGCGTGCATTCATTTTGGACGAAAAAAACGGTTTTGAGCTAGATGGTGACTTTCGTCAATCTGTTAGCGGCTCCGCTATCCAAGAAATTGAAGTCGATCGTGCCGCCCAACTAGAACACTACGTTGACGAAGTTGAAAACATTGTTGAGAATTGGCCACGATATAAGTTGCCCGAAACTGCTGACAGATATGGCATATCGGTTAAGGCTATGTATCAAAGCAAGTTTGATTATCTAGAAACCAATGTTCTTGGAATGTGCGGTATCTACGATGAGTTGAAAGAAGAAAAAATCGATATTGATCAAGATGTGGAACGACGATACAAACGAATTATGTCTGAGGACGGTAGTCATTATCGGTACTCAGTGTTGATCGATCCCATACTTGCGGTGAATGATCGGCGTGGGCATTTAGCTAATCCTACGCAAGATGATTGGGAGAGATACGGCAACCTTCAAAGCAGTGGACAATAGGTTGACGTGTTGATTCCGTGTGATTGCACTTGGTGGATTTGTCCAGAATTTGTCCAGATCCACGACTTGCGAAGACGTGATGGAAAACGAGAAAAGGCTAGGAACCACATGATTCCTAGCCTTTCAATTGGTAGCGGGGCATGGATTTGAACCTTGGACCTCTGGGGATACCAGAGGTCCAAGGTTCAAATCCATGGGGCTTCTGAGCTTATCCAAGCTCAGTTTAGCCGCGTGAAGATCAGGATGCTCATGATGGATCATGAGAAACAAGATCAGCGCACCGGTCCCATGGCGCAGAAGCATCGAAGGGTGGACTGACACCCTTAAGGCGGCCGGCCTATCAGCACAGACAATCAAAAGCCGTCGATACAAGATGGTGCATCTCGCGGCACTGCTCATGCCATCAGGTCCCGAAGACGTGACCACGGAGCAGATTGTGCAGGCGTTCGCACGGCAGCAATGGAAACCCGAGACGCGCAAAGCATACAGGAACACCATATCGTCGTTCTTCCGATGGCTGCACAAAAGTTGCAGGAGAAGCGACGACCCGAGTCTGGATGTGCCACGCGTGAAGAAGCCACACGCGCATCCCCGGCCATGCCCGGACAAATACATCACGGCTGCGATGGAGAAGGCCACGGCAGTGGAAAAGCTCATGATCCGGTTCGGAGCCGAGTGCGGGCTGCGGCGCGGAGAGATTGCCCGTGTCCATAGCGATGACGTCGTGGCTGACAGTGCCGGCCATTCGCTTATCGTGCGTGGCAAAGGCGATAAACAACGTATCGTGCCGTTGCCGGACGATCTGGCCGCCATCGTCATGGACGCGAACGGATACCTGTTTCCCGGCCGGTTCGGCGGCCATGTGGAAGAGTCCTATATCGGGGACCACATCAGTCATCTGCTGCCGGACGGGTACGCCGCACACACGTTGCGGCACCGTTTCGCCACCACGGCATACGCCGCCACACACGACCTGTTCGTGGTCGCGGAACTATTGGGGCATGAGTCGGTGGAGACCACGGAGCATTACGTTGCGATGCCGGACGGCCGTCTGAGAGAGGCCACGGCGGCCGTCCGGCTCGCGGGCTAGGCGATTCGTTCCATGGCGTCCATGAGCCTCGTGGCCCAAGGTGCCGACTTTGAGCCGAACTTGAAGATGGGTATGTCCTTCCCCGTCGCCTGCTTGTAGGCGTTCCTGATGGCTGTCACTTCGTCCGGATGCGACAGCGGATGGATGTGGCAGCCATCCCAGTACACCATCCTTGATTCGTCGTTCGGCTGAATGATTGCTGATACCATGTCAGTTCCTTCTGCATAGTCCGGCGAGCCGGTCGCCAGAATGTTGTTAGCTTGGCTGATGATTTCCTCCCACCGGAGCGGGTTCGCGCATTTGTCCGGACAGGATGGGTGTGAATACGGCGGAAGATCGCGGTGGAGCATCACATTCTGCCCTCTCACGAGCTTCGTCCAGCCGTGCCGTCGCGCGATGTCGGCGCACAGGCGTGCCGAGGCCGTCACGCACTTGTCGGTGTTGAGCGCGTTGGTGATGCCGCCCTCATGCTCGATGCTGATGGATGCGCCGTTTCCATAGACGCCGTTTCCATCGGACCATGCCGTGTTGGCTTCGGCGACATACTGGTGCACGGCGCCGTTGGAGCCGACGCCGTATGTAGCCGACGCACCGCCGGAGTGCTGGAAAGTGGAATCGGTGCCGGCCAGGTAGCCGGCCATCACATGCAGCGTGATGTATCGGATGGACTGATATCGTCCCGGCGTGTAGTTTGGGGTGCCGATCCAGACGGCCGGCTTGTAGTCCGTCACTGGTCGCCATCCAGTTTCGCCTGCCATGACGAAAGCACGTCGGCGACTTCGCTTTCCGTCATGCCAACAGGTGTCGTGGCCGATTGCTTGTTTTCTTGGCGGCTTACCGCGGCATCGGTGTGCTCTCCGGCGCTGGAAGATTTGGCGGCCTGCTTCTCCGCCTGCGTGACCGAGTGGCCGATGTTGGCGGCGGACGTCACCACGTTGTCCTTCCACCATGCCCACAACTGCGCGGCCGTGGCGATGGCCACGGAGATGGCTGTGCCAATTTGGTCGTCCGTGAATGGCAGCGGGTTTTTCCCGGCGACTGCCAGCATTGCGTTGAGAGCGGTGAGCAGTGACGCCGCCAGGCGGGCGATCGCGCTGATTCGCTGCTGATTCAGTGAGTCCATTTTCTTTCCTTTCTAGTGTTTGAACAGGTCTTCGGGAGGTTCCGGAGGCGGAGGCGGGGCGCGGCGGTAGATGTGGTCAACCAGCGAACGGTTGTAAGCCCAGAGCCTTGAGCAGTCCTCCATGGTCTGTGCAAGTTGCTTCTGCGCCTCCAGTAGAAGGTCGGACGATTTCGCCTCGGCGTCTTTGCGGTGCCCGTGCAGAGTGACAACGGCGGTTGAGAAAGCGCCGAATATCACGCCGGCCAGCCCCACCAGAGACGCAACGATCGTTTCGCTCATCACCAGACCGCGATCCAGCTGAACGACACGATCCAGCTGTTCAGCCATGCCTTCGTGTCGAGCCGGTAGAAACGCGCCTGGAAATTGTCGGCGGTGACGGACCAGACGATCGGATGGAACAGGATGAGTCGTTCGTCAAGGTCGGCGGCGGCCGCTTTGACTCTTGTGACGACGACCGCCTTAGGTGGCGTTTTGTGAGTGTGACTGAAGTCGATGATGGCCGCTCCATTAACAGAGAGGCTGACGCCTTTTGCGGTGCCTGCTTCGCAGTCGTCCCGCAGAGAGAGTTTCTGCCATGCCGTGCCGGTGTAGACATACGCGCCGATGTTCGATTCTGTGGTGTCGGTGGTGACATAGCCGATCTGGCCGGTGATGCCGGTGGTCTGCGCGAGCGTGGCGAGGGTGGTGGCGATGACGGGTTTGACGCCTGTGGGAGTGCTGCGTCTGTCCACTTGGTCGAGCGCCTGCTCGAACGTGTCGGCCATGCTCTTGAACGAGTCCGGCGCGGTTGATACGAGGTCGGAGCCCTCGGGATATGAGAGCCCGTAGATGGGTGTTGTTGCTGTCATTGTGTTCCTTCCTTTTCGTCGATGGCCGAAGAAGTGTCGATGATCTGGATCATCGAGAGGTCGCAGATGTGCAGGTCGAGCTGCTGCCAGCTGAGGTTGGATGGCAGGTCGGCCCATGTGATGCGGTTTGTCAAGAGCGGTCGAAGCGCGGTGAGCGTCGCGGCCTGGGTGAGTGTGGGCTTGCACGCGCGCCACCGGTATGAGAGTGTTCCGCCGATGGTCGTGATGGGGCCGGTGAAGGCCGGTCGGCCGTCTGAACCGGTCAGTGCCGACGCCTTGGCCTTGACGATGATGAACGGGCCGGATGGGCTTGCCTTGTACAGCCATGGAAGTCGTGCCGGGTCGAGTCGAGTGCTGTTGAACGTCACTGTCTCCGGGACCATTCGCAGGTCGTGCGATTCGAGCCATTGCGCGACGTTGGCGCGGTCGGTGTCGCTGACGTTCGACGTGGCCCCGCTGTTCCACACGCCGCCTGAGTCGTCCACGGCGAGCATGTCGGAATCGACGGTGAGGCTCTTCTGCGCGGCGGTCAATTGTGGTGGCAGACGGTCCTGGTCTCTCATCTTGATCTCCACGTCGTCGAACGAGAGCTTGCCGTTGTCCGATTTGACGCGTTTCGCGTTGATGACCACCTGAGTCAATGGTTCGGTGATGCTCAGATCGGTCGATGCCTCGATGTCGGACGCCGAGAGCGCGTGGCGTGTCTCTCCGCCGGCGAGGACGCTGAGACGGCCGTCCGATGACAGGTGCACGGCGATCGGGTCGGCGAGGAACAATGGCCGGAGGCTTGATGTAGCGCCGTCGTAGACCTCATGCCACTGTGGAAGTCGTGGGCCGGCGGTGAGCCGGTGCAGCAGGTCGAGCTGCGATGGGTGGTCTGATGGCGTGTATGGTGCGACGCTCGATGGCAGGGCGAGCCCGTCCAGTTGGGCTTCCGGCGCTCCCTGCGCTGCCGCGCGGCGGTTCAGCTCCTTCAGGCGGTCGGCCGGCGTGCCGATCCAGTGCGCGCCGTTCCATTTCGAGCCTGCGTCGGTCGGCCCTTGTGATTGGAGCCGCTTCCAGACGGCCATGAGCGAGGTCGCGGAGAGGCTGATAAGCCATGCGTCGCCGGAGGGTTCGACGTTGCCTCCGGTGGAGACGGTGCCGGCGAAAATGGTCGTGGCCGGAGAGTCCGGAGAGTCCGGAGAATCCGGAGAGTAGGTCTTGTGGAGCGTTGCGAGTGGGATGCGGAGGTCTGACCATCGGCCGAGCGTTGGTCTGAGGTCCATCCATCGAGGCTGGTTGGAGAATTGGACGACCACTTTCATGCCGGCCAATGTGAGTGCCTGGCCTGCGAGCCGTCCGGTGCGGTCGCGGAGGGTGAAGTTCATCACGGCAGGTTCGGGCTGTTCGTCGATGCTGTCGCTTCCCCACCGGATAGTGAACGAGTCGAGGGCCGCGATGTCCTTGGCGGAATCGTTCACCGGTGTCCAGCCGTTGCCGGTGTCGATGAACATGAAGCACTGCTGCATCATGACCTCCTTGCGTCGTAGTCGGCCAGAAGCCGTTTGATGGCCTTGGCGGTGCCGTCCTTGTCGATGACCTCGCCGTTGATCTCCACGTTCCAGGTGTTGACCACTGGCGTGGCCGTGTTGCCCTGGGCGGAGAGGTTGATGGGCATGGCCGCTAGTCTGCGGTTGGCGCGGCTGATAGCGGTTTCGACGTGGTTGTCGAAACCGTTGTTGAGGCCCTGTGCGAAACCGGTCATGATGGCCTGGCCGGCGGGGATGAGCAGGCGACGGTCGTAGC
>OLOZ01001217.1_pt1 | contig 18553 bp, 13 predicted proteins | sample 1673021 | NCBI WGS metagenome assembly OLOZ01 (sample SAMEA3136747, study PRJEB25190) | human gut metagenome | biome: human gut; feature: human-associated habitat; material: faeces | place: Austria | collected 2013
CCAGGTATCCCGTAAGAGGTACAGCCTCCCCCCACACAACCCCACCAGAGAAGGGGGTCCCGGGGGAGGAACCTCCTCCCCCGGGGGTTCTTTCCCCCATTTCTTCCCAAGAAATGGGGCCCCGGCCGGGCAGGCCAAGGTTCCCTGCCGTTTCAACGGCGTAGGAGAAACCCCGCAACGTGCCCCGCCCGGGAGGGCCCCGTTCCCGACCGTTCCAACGGCGCCAGCCGGCCCCCTTGTGGGCCTCTCCATGATATGCTATGATAAACCCAACAAAAAGGGGGAGACCATCTTGGACCAGTCAAACAGAACCTATGATATCCTCATCATCGGCGGCGGCGCCGTGGGCTGTGCCGTTGCCCGGGAGCTGTCCCGTTCCCAGCGGTCGGTGGCCCTGGTGGAGAAGGAGGCCGACGTGGCCGCCGGAACCAGCGGCCGCAACTCCGCCGTGGTCCACGCCGGCTTCAACAACCGCCCTGGGAGCCTCATGGCCCAGCTGTGTGTGGAGGGCAACCAGGGCTTTGCGGCGCTGTGCCGCCAGCTGGAGGTCCCGTACCGCAAGACGGGAAAACTCCTGGTGGCCTTTGACCAGGAGGACCTGGCGGTGCTCCGCCGTCTCCTGGCCCAGGGGGAGGCCAACGGCTGCCGGGGACTGCATCTGTTGGACCAGGCCCAGCTGGGGGCGTTCCTCCCCCAGGTGGGGGGCATCGGGGCCATGGTCTCTCCGGAGACGGGAATTTTCGACCCCTTTCTCTATACGGTGGCCTTGGCGGAGAACGCGGTGACCAACGGGGTCCATTTCTTTTTCCGGCACCCGGTGACTGCCATCGCCCCCGGTTCCCAGGGCGGCTATGTTGTGACGGCAGGGGGAGAGACCTTCTCGGCCCGGGTGGTGGTCAACGCCGCCGGGCTGTTCAGTGACCGGATCGCCGCCCTGGCGGGGGTGGAGGGGTATCGCATCTATCCCTGCCGGGGGGAGTATTTCATCCTGGACCAGATTGCAGGGGACCTGCTGCCCCTGCCCGTCTACCCCGCCCCCAAGGCGGGGGCGGGGGGATTGGGGGTCCATCTGACCCCCACCATCCACGGGAACCTTCTCATCGGCCCCAGCGCCGAGTATATCCAAAGCCCCGAGGACACGGCCTCCACCCGGCCGGTGATGGACCAGCTCTTTCTCCAGGCCCGGCAGCTGCTGCCCGCCCTGGAGAAAGGGCAGATCATCGGGGCCTACGCCGGTCTGCGGCCCAAGCTGGCCCCGCCGGGGGAGGGGGGCTACCGGGACTTTGTGATCCGGGAGGACAAGCCGGGATTTGTCAACTTGGTGGGCATTGAGTCCCCGGGGCTCACCGCTTCGCTTCCCATCGCCCGGCGGGTGGCGGCGCTGGTGGGAGGGTCCCTGGACCTGTCCCCCCGGGCGGACTTTCAGGCCCATCGCCGGGGCATCCGGCGGTTTCGGGACCAGAGCCCGGCGGCGCAGGCCGCCCTCATCGCCGCTGACCCGGACTATGGGGAGGTGGTCTGCCGGTGCCAGACCGTCACCCGGGCGGAGCTTCGCCAGGCGGTGGAAAACCCCTTGGGGGTGAGAACCCTGGCGGGAATCAAGTACCGGGCCTGGGCCACCACCGGCCGGTGCCAGGGGGGCTACTGCCTGCCCAAAATTGCCCAGATGCTGGTGGAGGACTACGGCCTGGCGCCGGAGGATGTGACCTACCGGGGGGAGGGGTCCCCCTTGTTTGCAGGGAGGGTGAAGTGATGGAGGCCATTCGGTATGACGTGGTGGTGGTGGGAGGCGGTCCCGGCGGCTTGGCCGCGGCCCAGGGCGCCCGGCTGGCGGGGGCCGCCTCGGTTCTGGTGCTGGAGCGGGAGAACCGGCTGGGGGGCATTCTCAACCAGTGCGTCCACGACGGCTTTGGCCTGGTGCGGTACCGGGAGGCCCTCACCGGGCCGGAGTATGCCCAGCGGGCCCGGGAGGAGGCCCGGTCTGCCGGGGCGGACCTGATGACCGGAGCCATGGTCACAGGACTGACCCGGGACCGAACCCTCACGGCGGTCACCCGGCGGGGGCTTCTGACCTGCCGGGCGGGGGCAGTGGTGCTGGCCACCGGCTGCCGGGAGCGTACCCGGGGGGCCATCGCCATCCCCGGCACCCGGCCGGCGGGGGTGTATACGGCGGGGACAGCCCAGAATCTTATGAACACCAAGAATCTTCTGGTGGGCCGGCGGGTGGTGGTCCTGGGCTCCGGGGACATCGGTCTCATCATGGCCCGGCGGATGACCCTGGAGGGGGCCAAGGTCCTGTGCGTGGCGGAACAGCGGCCCGCCCCCGGCGGGCTGGCGCGCAACGTGCGCCAGTGCCTGGACGACTTTGGCATCCCGCTGCTTCTCCGGTGCACGGTGACGGAGATCGTTGGCCGGGGCCGGCTGGAAGGGGTGGTGCTGTGCCAGGTGGACGAACAGGGTCGCCTGTGCCCGGGCACGGAACGGCGGGTGGACTGTGACACCCTGCTGCTCTCGGTGGGCCTCATTCCAGAAAACGAGGTGGGGGCCCAGGCGGGCATTGCCTTGGACCCGGTGACCAATGGGGCGGTGACCGATCCCTTTCTCCAGACCAGTGTGCCGGGCATCTTTGCCTGCGGCAACAGCCGGCGGGTGATGGACCTGGCGGATTTTGTCACCGTCCAGGGCCAGGCCGCCGGGGCCAACGCCGCCCGGTTTGTCCGGGGAGAGCCCCTGGCCCCCATGCCCCCGGAGACGGCCAACGCCATGGCCAAGGGCCTGCCCCAGCCGGGGGTGACCACCTGCATCCTCTGCCCCAAGGGCTGTCAGGTGACCTGGCATGCCGGGGAGGGCGCCCGGGGAAACAGCTGCCCCAAGGGGGCCGACTATGCCCGCCAGGAGGCCGTGGACCCCCGGCGGGTGCTCACCACCACCCTGAAAGGGGCGGATGGGCGGCTGATCCCGGTGAAAACCAGCGGCGGCGTGCCCAGGGACCGTCTGCTGGCCTGCATGGAGACCCTCCGCCATTGCATCCTCCCCGCCACCTCCCTCTCAGTGGGGCAGACCGCCCTCCAGGACCCCTTCGGCCTGGGGGTGGATGTGGTGGTGACGGGCTCACCGATGGAAATGAATTATATGCACAATAAAAAATAGAAATGGCTTTTTGTTTTGTGGGAATTGACAGATGCACTCAAGTACAGCTATACTATAAAAAAGAACCCCCACATGGACAGCGGCCAGTGCGAAATGTGCTGCCGCGCTGGAAAGGAGGTACAAATATGTTTATGATGATAGTAAGTACTCTGGGTGGCATTTTGAAGGCCGTTATGGTAGTTTTGGTCATTGCCGCATGTATCAAGTATCTCCGGCAAAAATGAGAGGAAGAGGGGGAGCCACCGTTTCCATGGCGCAGGAGCGAAGCACCCTCTCTTTTGTGGGGACAAACCACAGCAGCGGATGGGCGTGTTCCATGAGAATAGGAGGGGAACGATGAAAGCTTTTTTCTTCACCCTGTTTATGGCAGGCCTTTGCCTGTGGATGCCTCTGACGGCGTCGGCTGCGGCCCCGGCTGCAACCGAAATCATTTCTATTGAGGAGTATGAAGCTGCCATCCAAAGGGAAGCGGCGCAGTACGGCATAAGATGTTATGTTATAAGGTATGACCCTGCGGTCCCAATAACAAGAGAACAGTTGGCATTTACGCTGGAAGAAATGAGAATGGCGGGGGGTTTTACCGTACAGGAAGTCCGGCCGGGGCAGTCATGGGTGACGATTCGTGCCGGGAGGGACCTGATTGCTCACTCCATACGGTATGCGGCCTTTTTGAGCAGGCATCCCTCCACGGTTATGAGACCGGTTCCGTCTCTGCCCGCCGGATCGGTATCCCAGTGAGACAGACAAGGCCCGCTCCCCTTGGGGAGCGGGCCTTGTTGTTTTTTACCCGATGTTCGTACTCTTGTTTTTGATCAGATAGAGATTCCTGCCGTCGGCGGTGAGGCGGGCATTGTCCAGTACCTCGGGGGTCTCCAGCATGACCTCCCGCAGCTTGTTCATGGCGATCACCACCACCCCCTTGTGGGTGGCCTCAATGCCCGTCTCCTCCAGGTGCTTGAAAAAGGCGTAGAAGTCCCGGGTGGCAAAGAGGTTGCGTCCCTCCAGGGTGATGGGCCGGTACCGGCCGGAGAGGAGCAGGCTGGGCTCCATCTGGGGGGCGGGGATCAGGTCGCCCTGGGAGGGACGGAGAAAGAGGGCGTACTTTCCCAGCCCTTTGGGGTCGGCAAAGTGGTCCGCGGCCAGTTCCTTATAGATTTTTCCCTCTGGGGTGGTTTCCAAAAACATAGCATGTCTCCTGTTCCTATGGGATTAATCACTGTAAGCCCGATCCACCTTGATGGTGAACTGGCGGCCGGGATGTTTCTGGGCTAAGTCCGCTTCGATTTGCCGCACCAGCCCCAAGCTGTCCCGGCAGGAGAAGTCAATGACTGCGTCGAAGGAAATGGTTCCGGTTTCCTTCTCCTCAAAAAAGGCATGGATGGAGAGAACCTGGGGATAGGCCTGACATTCTGTGCGGATCTGATCTTCCAACGCCCGGAGGGCGTTGTCTTGGGTGTTTACCGCATAGAAACCGATGTAGAGGAAAATGTGGTATTCTGCCCAAATGAGAGCCTGGGCCTGTTTGCTCAGGGTGTGGAGCTCCGCTGCGGTCCGCCAGTCCCAGACAGCCACATTCACTGAGCCCATGGCCCGGGTGGGGCCATAGTTGTGTAGCACCAGGTCGTAGGCTCCCAGGATGCCGTCCACGGTGCACAGACGCTGCTTGATCTCCTGGCTGAGCTGGCTGTCCGCCCGGCGGCCCACGATGCTGCTCAAGGTGTCCAGCAGCAGCTCCAGGCCGGCCTTGAGGATAACCAGGGAGATTACACAGCCGATCCAGCCATCGATGACGTAACCGCTGGTCAAGGTGACCAGGGCGCCGACCAAGGTGCCAGCGGAAATCACCGCATCAAAGGTGGCGTCGGTCCCTGAGGCCACCAGGGCGTCGGAGCCGGTCTTTCGGCCCATTTTTTTGGTATAGGCGCCCAGCAGCAGTTTGGTGACAATGGCTACGGCGACGATCCCCACAGTCAGCAGGGAGTAGTGGGGGAGGTCTGGGGTGATGATCTTCTGTACCGAGGTCACAGCGAAATTTACCCCGGCAAACAGAATGATCCCCGCGATGAGAATCCCGGTGAGATACTCCATCCGGCCATAGCCGAAGGGGTGCTTTTTGTCCGGCGGCCGGCCCGCCAGCTTGGTGCCCAGAATGGTGATGACGGAGGACAGGGCGTCGCTGAGGTTGTTCATGGCGTCCAGGACGATGGCGATGGAGTTGGCCAGCAGGCCCACCGCCATTTTGAAGGCCACCAGACAGAGGTTGGTCCCAATGGCCACCAGGCTGGTTCGGACGATGAGCTGGTCCCGGACATGCTCTGCTTGCTTGTCCATGGCCGGGGGATTACAGGGCCTGGTCCATCTGCTTCTCGTCCACCACCTGCTTCAGGTGGGCCAGGAAGGCGGCAAAATCCATGGCGCCCAGGTCCCCTTTGGAGCGGGCACGGACGGCCACCTGGCCGGACTCGGCCTCCTTGTCGCCCACCACCAGCATATAGGGGATTTTCTCCAGCTGGGCCTCCCGGATCTTCTTGCCGATCTTCTCGTTGCGGTGGTCCACCTCCACCCGGTAGCCGGCCTGATCCAGCTGGGCGGCCACCTGGTCGGCATAGGCCGCAGCCCGGTCGGTGATGGGCAGGACCTTCACCTGGACCGGGGAGAGCCAGGTGGGGAAGGCCCCGGCAAAGTGCTCGGTGATCACCCCGATGAACCGCTCAATGGAGCCCAGCAGGGCACGGTGGATCATCACCGGGCGGTGCTTCTCCCCGTCCTCGCCCACGTATTCCAGTTCAAACCGCTCCGGCATCTGGAAGTCCAGCTGAATGGTGCCGCACTGCCAGGTCCGGCCCAGGGAGTCGGCCAGGTGGAAGTCCAGCTTGGGCCCGTAGAAGGCCCCGTCGCCGGGGTTGAGGATAAAGTCCTTGCCCATCTCCTGGATGGCGGCCTGGAGGGTCTCCTCGGCAAACTGCCACACCTTCTCCTCGCCCATGTGGTCCTCGGGCATGGTGGACAGCTCAATCTGGTAGGTCAGGCCGAAGGTGGAGTAGATCTCGTCAAAGATCCGCACCACGCCCTTGATCTCCTCCTTCATCTGGTCGGGGGTCATGAAGATGTGGGCGTCGTCCTGGGTGAAGCAGCGCACCCGGAACAGGCCGTGGAGGGCGCCGGACATCTCGTGCCGGTGGACCAGACCCAGCTCGGCCATGCGGAGGGGGAGGTCCCGGTAGGAGTGGGGCTCATTCTTATACACCAGCATGCCGCCGGGGCAGTTCATGGGCTTGACGGCGTAGTCCTCCCCGTCGATGACGGTGGTGTACATGTTGTCCTTGTAGTGGTCCCAGTGGCCCGAGCGGTGCCACAGGTCCTGGTTGAGGATGATGGGGGTGGAGATTTCCACGTAGCCATACCGCTTGTGGCATTCCCGCCAGTATTCCAGCAGGGTGTTTTTCAGGGTCATCCCCTTGGGCAGGAAGAAGGGGAAGCCGGGGCCCTCCTCGGTCATCATGAACAGGCCCAGCTCCTTGCCCAGCTTCCGGTGGTCCCGCTTTTTGGCCTCCTCAATCCGGGCCAGATATTCGTCCAGCTCGTCCTTCTTGGGGAAGGCGATGCCGTAGATCCGCTGGAGGGTCTGGCGGTTGGAGTCCCCCCGCCAGTAGGCGGCGTTGCAGGCGGTGAGCTTGATGGCGTTGCCCTTAATGCGCCCGGTGGAGTCCAGGTGGGGGCCGGCGCACAGGTCGGTGAATTCCCCCTGCTTGTAGAAGGAGATGGTGGCGTCCTCGGGCAGGTCGTGGATGAGCTCCACCTTGTAGGGCTCTCCCTTCTCCTCCATAAACTGGATGGCCTCGGCCCGGGGCAGCTCGAACCGCTCCAGCTTCAGCTTTTCCTTGCAGATCTTCCGCATCTCCGCCTCCAGCTCGGCCAGCTGGGTCTCGGAGAAGGGCTCGGGGGTGTCAAAGTCGTAGTAGAAGCCATTCTCAATGGCCGGGCCGATGGCCAGCTTCACCTCGGGGTGCAGGCGCTTCATGGCCTGGGCCAGCACGTGGGAGCAGGTGTGCCAATAGGTCTTTTTGAATTCGGGGTTTTCAAAGGTGTACAGGTTTGCATCAGACATGGTGTGTTCCTCCTTGTAGCATTTGGGGCAAAGAAAAATCCCGCCCCTGATGATGTCAGGGGCGGGACGGATATCGTCTCGCGGTTCCACCCTGCTTGCCTGTCCTTGGGGACAGGCCGCTTCGTTTCCGCTGTAACGGGCGGTGCCCGGCCCAGCCTACTGCCCAGAGGGGTTCGGGGGGCGGCTCGGGGAGGGTGCTTGATCCGGTCCTGGGGGCAGGAGCGCTTGCAGCCGATGACGCTCCCTCTCTGTGCGCCGGGACCGGAAAGGTTCCCGTCGTTGCCTGTTTCTGATGGGGGTATTATATGCCCGGCAACGGGAAATGTCAAGGCTTTCCCCGCCCTAAAAGGAAAGGGGAGGAGTATAGGATGGAGGAGATAGAGCATCTTCTCCTGCGGTCGATTTTGTTAAATTAATGTTTTTCTTCTCTTTTCTGGCACCGTAGTTTCAAAGCAATAGCGTTTCATATTAACTCTCCGAATATCTGTGAACGTTATGCTGGGATTTGCTTTTTGAAGTTGTTCCCGAAGGACGGAGGCAAAGCGCTCTAACATAGTATCATCCGTAATCGGATCATATCCTATGCTTTCATAGGGAATTGTTTCCAGCATATAGTCTTTACTTTCATATTCGGCCAATCGCTGCTTATTCCAGCGATTCACTGCTTCGGCCCGAGAATCAAGACCTAATTTTTGATTAAAATAGGAGGCCATGATAGAGTCCTCTTCTTGACGGAAGGTAAACTCAACCTGATCTTTATGAATATAGATAGATTCAAGACACTGGACAAAGGTATCTTCTCTGTGGTTATTTACAATCACAGCGACTGCCGTTACAATGACTTGCCGTCGGTTAGAATCCCAACCTCCCTGCGATGTAAAGAACCAAGGTGTCTTCTCAGTGATGTTGTGTACAATGGTTTGCATTAACTCTCCAGAAGAGATTTTCTCTAAAATGGCATTTTCTTTCGCTTCCCGTTCTTCCCGGGCTTTTCTTTTCTGTTCTTCCTCCTGTTCTCTTTTCGCTTCCTGGTTATTGTCGTACTGCGTTTTGATTTCTTTGATCTTATCAAACAATCCCATGATGCGTCATTCCGTCCTCTCTAAGAGTATTAAAAAAGACCTTTGGTTGTGCTGTTACGGATCTTTTTGGTGAAATGCCCTTTCATGTTTTTTTCATTTTGCCGCCGCAATGGGGGCATTTCGTTGAGAGTACTTTTGTCCAATCAGGGACCAAAGCTTTTACTTCGTAACCACAGTTTTCACATTTGAAGTATCCATTGTTTCCCATCAGAGTTCCCCCTATGCTATTTTTTCACAGTATAAACATTTCCACAGTCTGAACACAAATAATAATCGTATGTTTCAGAACTCCCTTTCACTTGTGTATGCTCTGAACCACATTTAGGACAGGACATATCGAAGCCTCCTTTCTTTATGATTATAATATACCATTCTTTAAGAATATTTGCAAGAGGAAATTTAATCTTTAAGATTAACCTGTTAGGAGATGACCCCATGAGTCCAGGAATTGATCTGTTGGGCGACACCATCCGCACGGCCCGCATGAAAAAAGGATATACCCAGGAGGCCTTTTCCGAACTGCTGGATATCACGCCGGTCCATCTGGCGAATATTGAAGGGTCCCGGCGCAAGCCCTCTGTGCCGCTGCTGTTTCAGATGATGGAACTGCTGGATTTCTCCGTGGATGCGTTGGTGTTTCAAGAGAGGGAGCCCCGCAATGTCCTGCATTTGGATGGCCTGAGCAGCCGGGAGGCAGAGGCGCTGTCCCGTCTGGTGGATGCCATGAAAGAATAAAAAACCCAGTGCTGTTTTGCAGCACTGGGTTTTTTGGAGGATAGACACACTTTGAAAGCTCCGCGCTGGGACAGATACCTCACGCTGGCGGATTGCCGGTGTAGAGCTGGTAGTAGCGCCCCTTCTTCTCCATGAGTTCGTCATGGCTGCCCCGCTCGATGATCCGGCCCTGCTCCAGGACCATGATGCAGTCGGCGTTGCGCACAGTGGACAGCCGGTGGGCGATGACGAAGGTAGTACGGCCGTACATGAGGCCGTCCATGCCCTGCTGCACCAGCATCTCGGTGCGGGTGTCAATGGAGGAGGTGGCCTCGTCCAGGATGAGCACCGGGGGATCGGCCACCGCGGCCCGGGCGATGGCCAGCAGCTGGCGCTGGCCCTGGCTGAGGTTGGCGCCGTTGCCGGTGATCCAGGTGTTGTAGCCCTCGGGCAGCCGGCGGATGAATCCGTCGGCGTTGGCCAGTTTGGCCGCGGCGATGCACTCTTCGTCCCGGGCGTCCAGGCGGCCGTAGCGGATGTTGTCCATGACGGTGCCGGTGAAGAGGTTGGTGTCCTGAAGGACAATGCCCAGGGAGCGGCGCAGGTCGGCCTTCTTGATCCGGTTGATGTTCACCCCGTCGTAGCGGATTTTGCCGTCCTGAATGTCATAGAAGCGGTTAATCAGGTTGGTGATGGTGGTCTTGCCCGCCCCGGTGGAGCCCACAAAGGCGATCTTCTGACCGGGGGTGGCGTAGAGCTTGATGTTGTGCAGGACCATTTTCTCGTCGGTGTAGCCGAAGTCCACGTCATCGAAGGTCACGTCTCCCTCCACCCGGACATAGGTGGGGGCCTGCCCGTCCTGGCCGGGGCGCTTCCAGGCCCACACGTTGGTGCGCTCTTGGGTCTCCACCAGAGTACCGTCGGCCCCTTCCTTGACGTTTACCAGTTCCACGTTGCCTTCATCGGTTTCGGGAACCTCGTCCAGGAGACGGAAGACCCGGTCAGCACCGGCCAGGCCCATGATGACCGCGTTGAGCTGCATGCTGATCTGGGCGATGGGCATGTTGAAGCTCTTATTAAAGGTCAGGAAGCTGGCCAGGCCGCCCAGGGTGAAGCCACCCACGCCGCCCAGGGCCAGGATACCGCCCAAAATGGCGCAGAGGACGTAGCTGATGTTGCCCAGCTGGGCGGAGACAGGCATGAGCATGCTGGCGAAGGTGTTGGCGTTCTGGGCGCTCTGGAAGAGGGCCTCGTTGCGCCGAGTGAACTCCTCCACGTTTTTCTCCTCGTGGCAGAAGACCTTGACCACCTTCTGGCCCTCCATCATCTCCTCGATAAAGCCGTTGAGGCTGCCCAGGTTTTTCTGCTGGGCCACAAAGTACCGGCCCGACAGACCGGAGAACTTCTTGGTGGTGAAGAGAACCACCGCCACCATGGCCAGGGTGAGGAGGGTCAGGGGGATGCTGAGCACGATCATGGACACCAGGACGCTGACCACGGTGATGGTGCAGTTGAGCAGCTGGGGCATGCTCTGGCTGATCATCTGGCGCAGGGTATCAATGTCGTTGGTGTAGATGGACATGATGTCCCCGTGGGCATGGGTGTCAAAATACCGGATGGGAAGGGTCTGCATATGCTGGAACATCTCGTTGCGCAGGTCCCGCAGAGCCCCCTGGGTGACATAGATCATCACCCGAGCCTGGAGCAGGCTGGCCAGCACGCCGCAGGCGTAGAAGAGGGCCACCCGGGTGATGGCGTGGATCAGGCCGGAGAAGTCGGCAGTGCCGCCGGCCTGGACGGTTTTCACCAGGGGCAGGATATAGCTGTCGATGAGGGTCTTGGTGAACAGGGTGCCCTGGACCATGGACAGGACACTGACCACAATGGCAATGACCACCACGATCAGGTGGAGCCAATACTTTTTCCCCACAAACCCCAGCACCCGCCCCAGGGTCTGCATGGGGTGCTCCAGCTTGGGTTTGGGGCCCCGGCCTCGGGCGCCCGGTACGGTTCTTGCCTTTTCTGCCATCAGTGATCACTCCCTTCGTCAAAGTCGCCGTTTCCACTGGTCTGGGATTCGTAGACATCCTGGTAGATGGGGTTGGTTTTCAGCAGGTTCTCATGGGTGTCAAACCCGCTGATGACCCCGTCGTCCAGCACCAGAATCCGGTCGGCGCCGGACACGCTGGAGACCCGCTGGGCGATGATAAATTTGGTGGTGTCCGGGATTTCCCGGGCAAAGGCCTGGCGAATGCGGGCGTCGGTGGCGGTGTCCACCGCGGAGGTGGAGTCATCCAGGATGAGCACCTTGGGCTTTTTCAGCAGGGCCCGGGCGATGCACAGCCGCTGGCGCTGCCCGCCGGAGACGTTGGTGCCCCCTTGCTCCAGGTAGGTATCATAGCCATCGGGCATCTTTTCGATGAACTCATCGGCGCAGGCCAGCCGGCAGGCCCGTTTGCATTCCTCCAGAGAGGCGTTCTCGTCGCCCCAGCGCAGATTCTCCAGAATGGTGCCGGAGAAGAGGACGTTTTTCTGGAGCACCACGGAGACCTGGTCCCGGAGGGACTCCAGGTCGTATTCCCGCACGTCCCGTCCGCCCACCAGCACCTGCCCGGCGGTGACGTCGTACAGCCGGCTGATGAGACTGACCAGGCTGGTCTTGGCGCTGCCGGTGCCGCCGATGATGCCGATGGTCTCGCCGGAGCGGACGGAGAGGTTGATGTCCTTGAGGACCGGCTTGTCGGCGTTTTTCCGATAAGCGAAGTCCACGTGGCGGAACTCCACGGAGCCATCGGCGATGGTATGCACTGGATGTTCCGGGTTCACCAGGTCGGGCTCCTCCTTCAAAACTTCACAAATTCGCTCGGCGCTGGCGGTGCTCATGGTGATCATCACAAAGACCATGGAGAGCATCATAAGGCTCATGAGGATGTTCATGCAGTAGGTCAGCAGGTTCATGAGCTCCCCGGTGGTCAGGGAACTGCCCACGATCATGTTGGCCCCCAGCCAGCTGATGAGCAGGATGCAGGCGTACACGGTGAAGTTCATCAGCGGCGCGTTCCAGGAGAGAATCTTCTCGGCGGAGAGGAAGGTCTTGTAGATATTCTGGGAGGCTTTCTGGAACTTCTTGTTCTCATGGTCCTCCCGGACGTAGGCCTTCACCACTCGGATACCGGTGACGTTCTCTTGGACGCTGGCGTTCATGTCATCGTACTTTTGGAAGACCTGCTTAAAGTATTTCATCGCCCGGCTCATGATGAGGAAGAGCAGCACGCCCAGCACCACCACCGCCACCAGGTAGATACTGGCCAGCTCGGCGTTGATGGAGAAGGAGAGCACCATGGCCACCAACAGGCTGGCCGGGGCCCGGCTGCACATCCGCAGGATCATCATGTAGGCGTTCTGGACGTTGGTCACGTCGGTGGTCAGACGAGTGATCAGGCTGGAGGTACTGAACTTGTCAATGTTGGAGAAGGAATAGGTCTGAATCTTTTCAAACATGGCCTGCCGAAGGTTCCGGGCCAGACCCGCTGAGGCCTGGGCGCCAAACCGGGCGCTGAGCAGCCCCAGGCACAGGCTGACCACCGCCAGCAGCAGCATCCAGAGGCCGGTGGTTTTGATGTGGTCGATGTTTCCCGCCGTGACGCCTTCGTCGATGATGGAGGCCATGAGCAGGGGAATGACCATCTCCAAAATGACCTCCCCCAGCACAAAGACAGGGGTGAGGATGGAGACCCGCTTAAACTCCTTGACTTGGGACAGAATGGTTTTTAGCATGGGCACACTCCTTTTGGGGAATTAGATTGGTTTGGATGGCATCGCACAGGGACAAGAAGGTCTCCACCTGCTCCGGGGACAGCCCCCGGATGGCCAGGCCTTCCACGTGGTGGAAGGCCTCCATGGACTGCTCACAGGCCCGGGTGCCCAGGTCTGTGAGGGAGAGTTTTTTCAGCCGGGCGTCTCCCTGGACGCTTTGGCGGAGGATGTAGCCCTTTTGTTCCATCAGTTTCACGATGCCCGCCACAGAGGAACGGGTGATGTTAAAGTGTTCCTCAATATCTTTCTGGTAGACATCCTTTGGTCGGCTCCAGTAAAGATACCCGAGGATCCGGCCGTGCATACTGGTCAGTTCCTCCACACCGTTGGCGCGGGCGGTCTCCATGAATTTACGGTTGAACGCATGGTATAAGAACTTGATCCGGGGACCGAGGTACCGGTCCGGGGTTTCCAGGTGACGCACAGGCATCCCCTCCTCTTAGAAAGTTCGGACATGAACTGTTCGGTAACGTACATTTTAATCAAATGGTGTTTCTTTGTCAACTGTGATTTTTTACAATACCCTACCAGTTTAACGGGGAAATTTTTTAGGGGGCGGTGGGGCGCCGCCGGGCCGCCGAAACAAGGGGAGAACACAGACCGGCGGTTGACATCTGAGGAAGAATCCGGTATCTTGGTCTTAGTAAAGTGTCTCCGAGATCCGTCCCGGACCACGGAAAGAGAGGAACCTGCCCATGAAAACCTGGAGGAAACGGCTCGCTGCCGGGCTGCTCACCTTGGTGCTGGGGGTTAGCCTGGTGCCGGGGGCCTTTGCTGCCTCGGCCTATGACTGTCCGGGCCAGAAACTGGCCGCACTGACCTTTGACGATGGTCCCGGGCGCTATTCCGCTGCCATTCTGGACACCCTGAAGGCCCACGGGGTCAAAGCTACCTTCTTTATGAATGGGAATAATATTTGGATTTATGCGTCCCAGGTGCAAAGAATGGTGGCGGAAGGGCATCAAGTTGCCAACCATACCTACAACCACCCCGATCTGGTCCAGAGTTCCGACGCTTTGGTCCGCCAGGAGATCGGCAGCCTGGCCCAGGCCCTCACCCAGATCACCGGGCGGAAGGGGACAGGGAAGACAGGCTTTTACCTGCGCCCGCCCTTTGGCAGCCGGAACCAGCGGGTGCTGTCCCTGGCGGGGGTCCCGGTGGTCTGCTGGTCGGTGGACTCCAGCGACTGGAAGTACCGAGACGCCAACCATTTGGTCAACTACGTCTCCTCCCAGACCAGGGACGGGGACATCATCCTGGTCCATGAGACGGTGCCCTCCACGGCCCAGGGGTTGGACCGGCTGCTGACCCAGCTGAAGTCCCAGGGCTTTGAACTGGTCACGGTGGAGGAGCTGTTCTGGCGGCGGGGGATCGACCCCCAGGCGGGCAAGCTCTATTTCTCCGCCCGGGACACCGGGGTGAACCGGTGCGCCAAGGCCCTGTATTTTGACGAGAGCAAGCTGGATACCCACTGGGCCTACCCCGCCATCTCCTTTGCCCTGGAGCAGGGCCTCATGTCCAAAAACCAGTATGGGGAGTTTACCCCCAACTTCCCCCTGACCCGGGGCATGTTTGTCACCGTCCTGGGCCGTCTGGCGGGGGTGGCAGTAGAAGAGGTGCCCTCGGGCTTTACAGACATCCCCGCGGACCACTATGCCGCGCCTTACGCCGCCTGGGCCAAGGAAACCGGCATCATGAACGGGGTCTCGGCGGATACCTTTGGGGTGAACAGCCCGTTGACCCGTCAGCAGATGGCGGTGGCCCTGGCCCGCTACGCCCGCTTCCAGGGAGCGCAGCCCGGTGCCTTTGATTTGCATACCTATTCCGACAGTGCCTCCATTGCCGCCTGGGCCCGGGAGGACGTGGCCGACTGCTCGGCCCTGGGCCTGCTCAACGGGTCCGACGGTGCCTTCCGCCCGGAAGAGACCACCACCCGGGCCATGGGAGCGGCCATCCTCCAGCGCCTGGCCCGCTACCCCTGGCCTGAGATTCCCACAGACCCCGATGTGCCGACAGACCCGGATGTGTCCACCGATCCCAACATACCTTCTGTTCCGGAAACTCCCACGGACCCGGACACGACCCGGCCGCAAAACACCTGATGGCGAACAACCAAAACGCCCCCGCATCCCGGAGATGGGATGCGGGGGCGTTTTTCAGAATGTGGTGGGGCAGCGTCCTCATACCCAGAGGGGAGAGCCCAGGTAGCGCCAGAGCATGGCGGCCACTTGCCCTCGGATGGCGGGTTCCCTGGGAATAAGGGTGCCATTGTATCCCTGGACGATCTTCTGGTCCACGGCCCAGGTCATGGCGTCCGCAGCCCAGTCGGAGAGGTCGGCCAGGTCGGGGAAGTCCATAACCGTGCCCGCACTGGGCGCAGGGCTGCCGTCGTAACGCCAGAGCATGGTGGCCAGCTGCTCCCGGGTGACCTGGCTGTCAGGGGAAAAGGTGGTGGGGCTGGTACCTTGGATGACCCCCTTCTCCTGGGCCCAGGCCACAGCCTGGGTGTACCAGGTGTCGGCGGGTACGTCGGAGAAGGTGACGTCGCCGGAAACCGCTGGCTCCCCGGCCATGCGGTAGAGGACGGTGGCCACCATGGCACGGGTCATGGGGGCGTAGGGAGAGAACGTGGTCTCACTGGTGCCCTGCATGATGCCGGCGGCATAGAGATAGCTGGCAGCAGTGGTGGCGTAGTAGGGGGCAGGGTCTTCGTAGGGGTAGACCAGGGGGTCGGATAGCACAAAGTTGACATCGACTTGGAAGGGAGAGGCGGGCATGACAAAGGAATAGCGTCCGTTGCCCAGGTCTTTATAATCTATGGCAAGGAAGAGCCGTTTTAACTTGTAGTGGGGGGCGGGGGTGACGGTGAAGGTGACGGTGTCCCCCTTGGCAGGGTTGGTGTCGGAGAACGTCACCGTGCCCTCTCCCTCAAGGATGACAGCACTGACGGGATAGTGAAGGGGATCGCCGCCGGTCTTGGGGAAGACGGCGGTGACAACTCCTCTGTTGTCATAGGAATAGGAGACTTCCGTGGCACCGGGAACCTGGAAGAAGTCCTCGCTGAGTCCGTCCAAGGTGTAGGTGGGCTTGGCCTCCAGATAGACGGTGGCGGTGTAAACGGTGTCGGGGGCGAAGGTGCCCTCATGGAGTTCAGGGTCCCAGAAGATCCCGCGGGGAAACCGGTACTGGTCGGTTTCGGGAAGCTCCTGCATGGGGACCTCCCCGGCCACCGGTGGGGTGATGGCCAGTTGGCGCAGAGTGATGTCATTTAGGCGGGCGTGGAGGGTAACCACCTGAGAGGCGATGGTTTTCTCCCCGCTGGTGGCCAGACAGCGGTACTGCCAGCCGTCCATATCCGGGTAGACTCGGGAGATGGTATAGGTAGGCTGAGTGACGAGGAACAGGTTTTCCCAGGTATCACTCTTTTTCAGCTGCCACTGATAGGTAGGAGCGGGATCGCCCACGGCCTGGACGGAAAAGACAGCGGTATCTCTTCCGGGCATGGCAGTACAGTCCTGGGGCTGCTGGGTGAAGGCCAGCTGGGTCCCCGCCGCACTGGCCCCCAAGGGAAGGACACTCAGCAGCAGGACCACGGCCAACAAGAGGGAAACACGTTTCATGGTACATTCACTCCTTTTCTCTGGGGATGGCTTCCATTCTATTCATAAGACGAGCGCAGCCCCCCAAAAGTCTCTCCTTTATGATACAAGAAACCGGGAGAAAAAGCAATTTATTTTGTCAAAAATAACAAAAACGACGCCCCGCCAAAAAAGCGTAGCAGACTTCCAGCGCCCGCAGGCGCAGGAACAAATGAGCCCCCAAATGTGAACTCCCCGGCCGAAAGCGGCCGGGGAGTTTGCGCGCAGGGGAGCGCGGCCCCTCAAATTTGGGAGCCCAGCGAAGCGGGTCCCCAATTTCCTCACTCTGCGTAGTTGGTGAAGTAGTTCTGAATGACGATGAAGGGGGTCCCCTTATCGCCGGAGCCGGAGGTCAGATCGCACAGGGAACCCAGCAGGTCGGTGTACTGCCGGGGGGTGGTGCCCTCGGAGCTCATGTCCCCCACCAGGTCGGCGTTTTTGGCCTTGATCTCCTGGCGGATGGCCTCTTGGAGGGCCTCCCCGGACAGGTCGGCAAAGTCGTTGTCGGCCAGGAACTTCAGCTTCAGCTCATTGGGCTTGCCCGCCAGGCCGGCGGTATAGGCGGGGGAGACCACCGGGTCGGCCAGCTCCCAGATGCCGCCCACCGGGTCTTTGAAGGCCCCGTCGCCGTAGACCATCACTTCCACGTGCAGCCCCCGCTCCTTTGCGATCCGGGCCTGGATGCCGTCCACCACCGGCTGGCAGTTCCGGGGGAAGAGCTTCAGCTTCTCCTCGGTGGCCTTGTTGGAGCCCAGCATGCCGTACTTGTCGTGATAGCCGCTGCCGTTCACCGGGGCGGACATCACGTCGGCCAGGGTAAAGACGGTCTTGCCCATGGCCTGGAGCACGTCCCGGGTTTCGTTCCGGGTGTGGATATCGCAGCAGAGCACCTGGTCACAGAAGGAGGCGATGTAGCGGCAGTCGTTGGAGAAGAGGAAGGTGGCCTTGGCCCCCTCGCTCTCAATGACCTCCCGGTAGAAGTCCAGGTAGTTGACCCCGGTGAAGGGGTGGACGGGGGAGCCAAAGGTTTTGACAAAGTCGGCCTCCTGGAAGTCATAGACCCCGCTGTACCGGTTCTTCAGATAGGCCGAGCGGACCATGAGGGGGTTGCCCACCTCGTCGTTGGGGTAGCTGAACAGAATGACCACCTCGTCCATGGCCCGGGCGATGCCCTTCAGGCACATGGAGAACCGGTTCCGGCTGAGAATGGGGAAGACCAGCCCCAGCTTCTTCGCGGGGAATTTATTGCGGATATCCTGGGCAACCTGATCCACAGTGACATAGTTGCCCTGGGCCCGGGCCACCACGGACTCGGTCACGGCGATCACATCCCGGTCCTGCAGGGTGTAGCCGTCTGCCTGCTCGGACGCATAGACACTGTTTACCACGATATCGACGATGTCGTCCCCCTCGCGGATGATGGGGCCTCGGATGCCTCTGGAAATAACGCCTGCCATGGTCATGTCCTCCAATATAGTTCAAGAATAGGATCATTTCTTCCGAAAAAATACCGCAACTATTATACAGGGATGTGCCCGGAATGGCAAGTTCTTTTTTGGCAAAAACGGGGGTTTTCCCCAGGTTTCTTCCCGGTCCGGCGGCGCCGGGGGGAGAGAAGCCTTGCAGGGGCGGGGAAGTTCCTGTATAATGACCTCAAAAATCAAAAAGGAGGACCCTGCTTTGCAGAAGATCACACCATACAACGGGTTCGAGCTGGGGCCCATCCGTCCCCCCAGTGAGGCGTACAGTCTGCTGCTGCGGATCAACCGGGGCTGCGGCTGGAACAAGTGCCGGTTCTGCGGCTTTTACCGGGACGTGCCCTTCAGCATCCGGCGGGCCGAGGACGTGAAGAAGGACATTGACCTCATCAAATACTGGGTGGATGTCTTTCAGGGGAAGCAGCCTCCCCGGCAGGCCAAGTCCGAGGGGGATTACGAGGCCTGCTCCATGGCCTATCACTGGGTGCAGAGCGGCATGGAGTCGGTGTTTTTCCAGGACGGCAACAGTCTGCTCATGCCCCCTGACCAGCTCACTGACGTGCTGGA
>OLOZ01001219.1_pt1 | contig 18532 bp, 18 predicted proteins | sample 1673021 | NCBI WGS metagenome assembly OLOZ01 (sample SAMEA3136747, study PRJEB25190) | human gut metagenome | biome: human gut; feature: human-associated habitat; material: faeces | place: Austria | collected 2013
CCAAAATGCTCAAGCCAACGCCCGCTGGCTTTGGAGACTGTATTGTAATGGATGTCATGTTGCATGTGACCCGGCGTATGATGGCGTGCTCGTAGGTTTCAATCACCTTGTCTGCAAGAGGGTTGGCAAGCGCTAAATGGGCAAAACCGTGGTCGATAACCAAGGGCAAAATGTCCCGGTGTTACACAAGTTCTATGCCCAAAAGGGCTAGATCGGTGGCGACAGGCCCTCCTTCCGGACCCGGTTGATGGTGTAGCTTGTCAGGTTGAGCCTGTCCTAGGGTGCTTCCTCGATCTCTGATTCGTTCACAAGAACATCTGCGGCCTATGGTCTGCGGTCTTGAGCATCGCGATGGGTGATGGGCCCATGAGAGAGAATTTGGACTCGGAGTTCAGCTGGCTCATGAGGACGGCCGTGTCGCGGGCCTCAAGATCGTCGAATGAGATATCCCGGCCCTCGGGCAGGAGCTTCCTCGGCTCCACGTGGCTTCCGCCCTTCTACTAAACTGGCGAGGGACGCAGTGGCACGCTTTGAACCGGGCCTCATGGAAGGCCGAGCGTTCCAGCGCCACCGTGTCCGAGAACTCTCACCCGTTGTAGTGAGGATGAACACAAACAAACGTTCTTACTCCCCCTTTAACGCATAATCGCAGGGAGTGGGTCGTTTTCAGGACTCAAGATCCTACCGGATCCCGCTACAATGCACCCAACGGCTCGAACGATCGGGGGATGCCATGAGCGAGATCAAAACCTTGACGGAGTTTTTTGATGCGTTTGCGACCGAAGAAGACTGCGTGCGGCATCTTTACGGGCTGCGCACGCAAACGGGGTGGACATGCCCGAGATGCGGGGCGGCCTCGCCCTCTTTGCTCCTGTCGCTTCGCAAGATCCAATGCACTCGCTGCTCTTGCCAGCAGGCTCTCACCGCGCACACGGTGATGTACCGCTCGCATGTCGGCTTGCGCAAATGGTTTCTCGCAGCTTACCTGGTCGCAAGCGACAAGCGGGGCATATCGGCCTGCCGGCTCGCACGGGAGCTGAAGGTTAAGTGGGTGTGCGCCTATTACCTTTTACAAAGGATATGCACCGCCCAAGCCGAATCGGGGTGTCTTCAACGCTCTTGAGGACGATATGGAGATAGACGATGCCTATTTGGGCTCGCCTGGCAAAGGACTCGCCGGGCGGGGAACCGACAAGGTGCCTTTTATCGTTGCCGTCAACCGGGGTGGCGGCGGGTGCGCTCTGCGTGCAGTAGCGGACTGCTCGAGCGGAAGCTATCTGGAGTTCGGCTCATGGCACCTGGCGCGCGGCGCGCACATCAGGGCAGACAGATCGAGAGCGTGCGGATGCGGGCTTGCTGGATGGCCGGGCCTTGAACAGCGGGCGTTCTCCGAAGAAGACGCGGATGCCTCGCTTTCGGTGGCCCACCACCTGATATCCAACTTCAAGTCCTTCGTGCTGGGGACCTTTCGCGGTATCACGCGAGGGTATGTTCAAGGCTATATGGATGAGTTCGGCTGGCGATACTGCCACCGCGCAGATTCCAGCATGTTCGCCTCCCTGCTCTCGGAGATGCTCTCGTGTCCTAAGAAGGCTCGCGCAGATCTTGCAGGGATATTTTCGCCGCAAGCACCACAGCCCGCAGCTCCCAGCAAAAAGGAGCGCTCATCGTCTCTCCTTGCGATTATGCGTTAAAGGGGGAGTCAGAACAAATGTTTGAATATAGGTTTGCCGACCACCCTTTCCAGCGTGTCGAGTGTCGCGGTAACGGCGCTCGACGACTTAACGGGTAAAAGCAGGTAAGCAGGTAAGCTTAAAGCTTAGACCTTGCAGGGTCTTGACAACAAAGCAATATTTGATATCCACTACTATCGTGGTTTCCACTATCTAAATGATTCGAGGAATGCGATAAATTCCCTTGGAGAATCATGGCGAAAGGACGCTTCAGTCATGCTCTTGCGCATGGATCCTGTTGTTGTTGCTCAAGGAAGCTATATCTCTCCTTCAGATAAATGAGGCGCGAAACAATGGTATCGGCGACGTGTTGAAGAAGGCGATGGGCCTGCGAAAGTAAGAGCATGGATTGTATGTGTCAAAATAGAAAGTGCTCTATTGTTGGTCCTCTCAAAATAGTTGATGAGGTCATGCGCCATTCGCCCGCTTACACGCTTCAGCAGTTTTTAATGCTGTTGATTGCCAAGAGAACTCTTCGCGGACGCGCCGGTTGATGCAATTCGCCATCTTGCAACATAAAGATCGATCTTTGCAGAGGGCGAGAATGCTCTCCTCCACGTCCTCCTTCTTTGCCTGCTGCAGCACGATGCCAAAACTATTGCTTGGCATGAGCTCATCCACTCCTCCAACATTGGTGACAATGGGCACGGTGCCGCATGCTGCCGCTTCCAAAAGCGATGTCGAGAAGCCCTCAGAGCGGGTTGGGAGACAGAAGGCGTCGGAGGCCAGCAGGAGAGCTGCGACATCGGGGGAGCTCAACCTTCCCACGATATGCACATTGGGCAGGTTCTTCTCAGTTATCTCTTGCTCGAGCGGGCCTTCTCCCGCAAGGGCAAATCGGATATCGCCGTGCTGCGCCAATGCCTCGGCTGCCGGGAAATGAAGCCAAAACGGGAGCTGATCCGCGTGGTCCGCTCCCCGGAGGGAGAGATCTCCCTGGATTTCCACGGAAAGAAACCCGGGCGCGGCGCTTACCTTTGCCCCAGTCCGGACTGTCTGAAACGGGCGCGCAAGGCCAAAGCCCTGGAGCGGGCCTTTGCCCTTCCCATCCCAGACCCGGTCTATGACGCCCTGGCCGCACAGATGGAGGGAGGTGGTCTGGATGGATAGCATTCCCTCCCTGCTGGGCCTCGCGCTCAGAGCAGGGCGGCTTGCCGTGGGGGAGGAGCCCGTCGGGGTCGCCTGCCGGTGCCACAAGGGGTACCTGCTGCTGCTGGCCAGCGACGCGGCGGACAACACCATCCGCCGGGCCCTTCATTTCTGCCAAGCCGGAAAAACCATTTGCCTCACCCTCCCCCTGACCAAACAGGAGCTGGGCAGCGGGCTGGGCCGTGCCTCCTGCGCCATGCTGGCGCTGACCGACGTGGGCTTTGCCGCGGCGGTGGCGGAAAAGCTGGCCCAGCTGGACCCCGAGGCCTATGGCCCCGCCTGGGAGACCTTGTCCAACAAGGCCGCCCGGGTCAAGAAACGCCGCGCGGAAAAGCGCTCCCCCCACAAAAACAAGGGCGCGCGCCGGGCCGGAAAACGAAAGCCGGACGGCCCATCCAACGACGGCAGCCAAGGGAATGGATAAGCGCCGTTCCCATACTTTGTAGGTAGCCGCGCCGGGTCCCCGGCCGCGGAGAGAAAAGAGCAAGCAGCCGGTCCCTGTCTGGGCCTGGCTGTGATGGAGGTGGCTTTATTTGAGTTTTGAAAAATATCGTGTGCATGAAGTAGCCAAGGATTTTGGGAAACAGACCAAGGACATCACCCAGATCCTCACCACATACGCTACAACCCCGAAAAACCACATGCAGGTGCTGGACGACAAGGAACTGTCCATCATCTTTGAATACCTGACCCAGCACAACCAGGTCGCGGACCTGCAGGCCGTTTTCGCCAACGCCCCCAAGGCGGGGGAAGGCGCCAAAAACGACCGCCCCCGGGACAACCGGGACAGCGGCCGGAAGCAGGGCCAGCAGAAGCGGGGTGAGGGAAACAAATCCAGCCGGGGCGGGGACCGCCCGGCCCGGAACGATGGCCCCCGGAACAACGGCGAGGCGCCCCGGGAAAAGGCCGCCCCCCAACAGGGACAGCAGGCCAAGCAGGCCGCCAACCGCCCCACCACCCGGGTCCCCGAGAAGAAGCTGGTGGACACCCGGAAAGCGGGCAACGTCAACCTGGCCCGGTACGACGAGCACCTGGAGAACCTGGCGCCGGAGCGGGCCAACAAGATGCAGAGCGGCAAGCAGAAGATTCAAAGCCGCGGCAACCACCGCAAGGGCGGCAACTTCGGCAACAAGCGCCGCCAGGAGGAGCAGGAGAAGATGCGCCGGCTCCAGCTGGAAATCGCCAAGAAGACCCCCCTTACCGTCAAGATTCCCGACGAAATCGGCGTGGGCGAACTGGCCTCCCGGATGAAAAAAACCGGGGCCGACGTGGTCAAGCAGCTCATGAAATTGGGGGTTATGGCCTCCCTGTCTGAGATCATCGACTACGATACCGCCGCCCTGGTGGCCATGGAGCTGGGGTGCAAGGTGGAGAAGGAAGTCATTGTCACCATTGAGGAAAAGCTCATCGACACCGCTGAGGACAAAGAGGAGGATCTGGCCCCCCGCGCCCCCGTGGTGGTGGTCATGGGCCACGTGGACCACGGCAAGACCTCCCTGCTGGACTACATCCGCAACTCCCAGGTGGCGGAAGGCGAGGCCGGCGGCATCACCCAGCACATCGGCGCCTATCAGGTGGACGTGAACGGCTCCCCCATCACCTTCCTGGACACCCCCGGCCACGAGGCCTTCACCGCCATGCGGGCCCGGGGCGCCATGATCACCGACATCGCCATTCTGGTGGTGGCCGCCGACGACGGCATCATGCCCCAGACCGTGGAGTCCATCAACCACGCCAAGGCTGCGGAGATCCCCGTGATCGTGGCCATCAACAAAATGGATAAGCCCGAGGCCAACCCCGACCGGGTAAAGCAGCAGCTGACCGAATATGGCCTGGTCCCTGAGGAATGGGGGGGCGAGACCATCTGCTGCCCCATCTCCGCCAAAACCGGTCTGGGCATTGACAGCCTGCTGGAGATGGTGGTCCTCACCGCCGAGATGCGGGAGCTGAAGGCCAACCCCAACCGCTCCGCCCACGGCGCGGTGATCGAGGCCCGCCTGGACAAGGGCCGGGGCCCCATCGCCACCCTGCTGGTGCAGAAGGGTACCCTCCGTCAGGGGGATGTCATCATCGCCGGCACCGCCGTGGGCCGGGTCCGGGCCATGACCGACGCCAGAGGCCGGAAAATCACCGAGGCCGGCCCTTCGGTCCCTGTGGAGATCACCGGCATGGGGGAGGTCCCCGGCGCCGGCGACGACTTCCATGCCGTGGACGACGAGCGCATGGCCAGAACCCTGGTGGAGCAGCGTAAGCATGAAAATAAAATGGCCGCCAGTGCCTCCAGCCAAAAGGTCACCCTGGACGATCTGTTCTCCCAGATCCAGCAGGGGGAGCTGAAGGACCTGAATATCATCGTCAAGGCCGACGTGCAGGGCTCCGCCGAAGCGGTAAAGGCCTCCCTGGAAAAGCTCTCCAACGAAGAGGTCCGGGTCCGGGTCATCCACTGCGCCGTGGGCGCCATCAACGAGTCGGACGCCATGCTGGCCTCCACCTCCAACGCCATCATCGTGGGCTTCAATGTCCGTCCTGACGCCAATGCCAAGGACTACGCCGCCCGGATGAAGGTGGATATGAGAATGTACCGGGTCATCTACGACTGCATCAACGAGATGGAGGCCGCCATGAAGGGCATGCTGGCCCCCAAGTTCCGGGAAGTGGCCCTGGGTGCAGCCGAGGTGCGGGAGGTCTACAAGATCACCGGCGCCGGGATCATCGCCGGCTGCTATATCACCGAAGGCAAAGTGCAGCGCAATGCCCAGGTCCGTCTGGTCCGGGACGGCATCGTGATCCACGAGGGGGTCCTCAGCTCCCTCCAGCGGTTCAAGGACGCGGTGAAAGAGGTCGCCCAGGGCTACGAATGCGGCATTGGCATCGAAAAGTACAGCGACATCAAGGTAGGCGATATCATCGAAGCCTTCGTGATGGAGCAGATCGAAGTGTAACCGACTCCCCGCCCGCGGCCCGCTCCGGCAGGCTGCCCGGGCGGGGTTACCCTGGAAAGGAGGGGCGTTATGGCCTCCAATCGAATTGGTCGGATCAATGAAGAAATCCAGCGGGAGCTGGCAGCCCTGCTGCGCACCGTCAAGGACCCCAGAGTCCACGGGCTGGTCTCTATCACCCACGTGGACACCACACCGGATCTCCGGTACGCCAAGGTTTTCGTCAGCGTGCTCAACCAGCAGGACGGAAAAGAGGTCATCCGGGGCCTCAAATCCGCCGGCGGGTATCTCCGCCGGGAGCTGGGCCGGGCGCTCTCCCTGCGGTATACCCCAGAGCTCTTGTTCCAGGAGGACGACTCCATTGACAAGGGTACCCATATCTTAAAGCTCCTCAACGACATCGAACGGAAAGAGACGGGAGGCAACCCATGACAGACCACCAGACCGCCCGCCGGCTGGCGGCACTGGATCAAGTGCTGATCCTCACCCACCGCCGGCCCGATGGGGACACCATCGGCTGTGCCAGCGCCCTGTGCCTGGCGCTCCGGCAGCTGGGAAAAACCGCCTGGGTCCTGCCCAACGAGGACGCCCACGGTCTTTTCACCCCCTATCTGGAGGGGGTCCTGGCCCCGGCGGGGTTTCTGCCCCAGCATGTTGTGGCGGTGGATGTGGCATCCCTGGGCATGCTCCCCGACAGCGCCGGGGCCTACAAGGACCGGATCGACCTGGTGATCGACCACCACGGCTCCAACGAGGGATACGGTCGAGAGACCTGTGTGGACCCCAGCTGCGCCGCCTGCGGAGAGCTGCTCTACCGGATCTTCCAGGCCATGGCGATCTCCTTCACCCCGGAGATTGCCATGCTCCTGTATATGGCCATTGCCACCGACACCGGCTGTTTCGTTTACTCCAACACCACCCCGGAGACCCATCGGATCGCCGCCGCCCTCATGGCGGTGGGCTTTGACGCCCAATGGGTCAACCGGCGCCACTTCCGGGTCAAGTCCCTCAAGCGGATGCAGCTGGAGGGGCGCCTGGTACAGGAGATGGAGCTGGCCCAGGGGGGCACGCTGGCCTTCGCCTATGTCACCCTGGCTCTCATCGCCGATCTCCAGGCCACAGAGGAGGATTTGGAGGATATCTCCTCCTTCATCGGTCAGGTGGAAGGAGTGGACAACGCGGTCACCATCCGCCAGCTGTCCCCCCAGGAGTGCAAAATTTCCCTGCGCACCGACGGCAAGACCCTCAACGCCTCCGCTGTCTGTGCCCTCCACGGAGGGGGAGGACATCCCGCCGCCGCTGGATGCACCATTTGGGGGACCCCCGCCCAGGCCAAAGCAGCCATGCTGGCCGCCATTGAGCAGGTGCAGCATGGCTAACGGAATTTTAATCATCGACAACCCCGCCGGCTGGACCAGCCACGATGTGGTTGCCAAGCTCCGGGGACTTCTCCGGGAGAGACGGATCGGCCACGCCGGCACCCTGGACCCCATGGCCACCGGCGTTCTGCCGGTTTTCGTGGGGCGGGCCACCCGGGCGGTGGAATTCGCCGCGGAACGGGAAAAGGAATACCTTGCCGGCCTCCGCCTGGGTGTGGTCACCGACACCCAGGACACCACGGGGACCGCGCTGGAGACCCATCCGGTCTGTGCAGACCGTCCCCAGGTAGAGGCTGTGCTGGCCCGGTTCCGGGGGGAGATCACCCAGATTCCCCCGATGTACTCCGCCATCAAGCGGGAGGGGAAGAAGCTCTACGAGCTGGCCCGGCGGGGCCAGGAGGTGGAGCGGCAGCCCCGGCCCATTACCATTGAGGCCTTGGACCTGCTGGATCAGGTCTCCCCCACAGAATACACCCTGCGGGTACGGTGTTCCAAAGGGACTTACGTGCGTACCCTCTGCCACGACATCGGACAGGCCCTGGGCTGCGGCGGCGCTCTGTTCTCCCTGCGTCGAACCCAGTCGGCCGGGTTTTCCCTGGACCAGGCGGTCACCATGGACCAAGTGTCGGCCCATCCGGACCCCCAACAGCTTCTGCTGCCGGTGGACCGCTATTTCAGCCGGTATCCTGCCCTCACCCTGCGACATGGGACCGCAGAGAAAAAACTTCGAAACGGGAATCGTTTGACGCTGGAGGGGCAGGACGGTGTCTACCGGGTTTACAGCCGAGGGGGAGATTTTCTCGCCCTGAGCCGTTTGGAGCAGGGTGTCCTCACCACTATTAAAAGTTTTTTCGAGGTGTAAGAAGTTGGAACAGAAAAAACGTGTGATCGCCCTGGGCTTTTTTGACGGCGTGCACAACGGCCACGCCGCGCTGATGCGCCGCACCGCCCAGGTGGCCCGGGAAATCGGCGCCACTCCCGCCGCCTTTACCTTTGATCCCCATCCGCAAACCGTAATTTTGGGCCGGCCCATGCCCCTGCTCACCTCCCCCGAGGACCGGGCGGACCTGATGCGGAAATACTACGGCATCCAGGATGTGATCGTGGAACCCTTCACCCCCCAGCGGATGAAGCAGCCCTGGCGGGAATTTTTAGAGGAAACCCTGGTGGGGGACCTGGGCGCGGTCCATCTGGTGGCCGGTCACGACTACCACTTCGGCTACAAAGGGGAGGGCAATCCCCAGCGGCTCCAGCAGACCTGCCAGGCCCTGGGCATCGGCTGTGACATCATCCCCAAGGTGGAGCAGGAGGGCATCACCGTCTCCTCCACCTATATCCGCACCCTGGTGGCCCAGGGCGAAATTGAGCGGGCCAACGAGTTTCTGGGCCACCCCTACACCCTCAGCGACCGGGTGTCCCACGGGAAGAAGCTGGGTTCCACCCTGGGCTTTCCCACCGTGAACCTCCGGCTGAAGGAAAACGTCCTCTCCCCCGCCAAAGGGGTCTATGCCACCAAGGTGATTTTGGAAAATGGGGAGACCCACCCCGCTGTGACCAATGTGGGCACCCGCCCCACGGTGGACGACGGGAATCAGTTGACCATTGAGGGCTTTATCCTGGATTTCCAGGGGGACCTGTACGGCCAGAAAATCCAAATGGAGTTTTATAAGTACTTGCGGGAGGAGCGCAAATTTCCCTCTTTCGCGGCCCTGACTGCGGAAGTGATGCACAACGCAGAGCAGACCCGGGAATATTTTGCCGCCCATCCCTGAAACGCAGCATGCCCCCAGCAGGGCTCACGTTCCCTGCTGGGGGCATGCTGTATTTTGTACCGGGATCAGCGGCTGATGAGCAGAATGCCCACCACGCAGGCGCCTATGCCGAGGATCTGGTGGCCGGTCAGTACCTCCTTATACCAAAGTACCCCCACCAGGACCAGGATACACGCCAGGGCAAGGTTGGCCACCAGGGAGGCCACACTGACCTTCCATCCCGCCCGGTAGATCAGGATATAGCCCAGCTCCAGGCCCACCACGGACAGCCCCATCACCACGGGGGCCCAGTTGGTCTTGCCGATCTCCTGTATCAGGTTCTTCTCTCCCCCTGTGGTCACAAAAAACAGCAGCAGGGACAGTACCGCCGCCACCCCATAGTTGATGGTCAGGGCGGCGAAGGAATTGAGCTTCTCCGGGGTGGATTTGGCACAGATGTTGTACACCGTGTTGGCCCCCACCACCATGAGCATAGGCCAGAGCAGGTTCCACATAATGGTTCTCTCCTTTTGTCTCAAAATGAAACCGGATGCAAGGATAGCCTTACATCCGGTAGGTGCTCACCCGATGGCGCCGTCGGCGCCATTGTTGTCGCTTTTTGTTTATTATATCATCTTTCCACCCATCTGGCAAGTACCCCATGGACCAGCAGCGGCAGGATAACCACGGCCACAGCCACAGGAAGCCAGAGTGTCAGCAGCGGGTTCGTCAGCAAGAAAGTGGGCAAAAAGATCGCCGCCAGCAGGGCCACACAGAATGCCCAGGCCATGAAAAACCCTTTTCCCCGGGATCGTCCTCTCTCTCCCTCCAAAGCAGTCCGGCAGAGATAGGTCACAATCCCCACAGAGGCCGCCAGCAGAACCCCCATGGAGATCGCCTCCCCCAGCGTCAGGGTGAGGTGCATCACGGCCTCTCCACGCAGCAGAGCCTCCACCACCTTTTTCACCAGCCAAATGCCCAGCAAAACGCTGAGCGCAGGCAGAAGCTCCTCCACCGCCGCCGCCATCCGCACCCGGCGGGACCGGCGGGGCACCGCAGCTACAATCGCCTGGCAAAAGGTCCGGTAGTCCTGCCCCACCACTTGGGCCATGGTCTCCCCCCGGGCCTCCGCCTCCCAAACCATCTCCAAAATGTCCCGGCGAATCTCCTCTTGGTCCAAGGGGCTCAGGTCCTGCCCCCGGAGATAGACCACCACATCGGTCATCTCCCGCTGACTTTCCCGGGAAAGCGCCCTCTCCCGGGCGTTGTTCTCCTGCCGCAAGGTCCTCACAGAGGACTTCCGCATGTCATCTCCTCCTCTCCAAATCCCGGCAGCCGCTCCACTGCCGCCGTCATCTCCCGGAAACTGGCCCGGAACTGTGCCAGCTCCCTCCGGCCCTGGTCGGTAAGGGTATAGTATTTCCGCCGCGGTCCCAGGTCCGAGTCCATAAACCGGGCGGAAACCCATCCCTCCTTCTCCAGTCGGAGCAAAAGGGGATAGATCGTCCCCTCGGAAACGCTGCCAAATCCATAGCCATGCAGGGCCTGCACGATTTCGTAGCCATAGGTCTCCCGCTGGCCCAGGATGGCCAGCACACTGCCCTGCAGGACACCTTTGAGCATCTGGGATGGAATCAAGGCTCCTCTCTCCTTCCAGCTACCTTGTATCGCAAGGTATAGGTACATTGTAATACAAGGTAGAGAAATTTGTCAAGTCCCCTGGGGGAAAAAGGAACTTTTCTCCCCAGGGGGCGTCTAACAGAAAATGAGATTTTCGTCCGTGGGTTCTGATCCCAGCCGCAGCCCCACGTGCGCGGCGCCGGCAGGGCCGGGCGCGCGCTCCTCACAGAGGACCGGTGCGCTCCCGGCGCGCCTCGTGGGCCAGTCCCTCGGGGCTGGCGGTCTTGGAAAAGGCAAATTTTTGCTTGGCGTAGAGTCCACTGTATCCAGAGACCAGAAAGCTGGCGGCCACCGCCATGAGAAAGCCCCCGGGATTGCAGAAGAAAAAGACCTCAAACCCCAGCATCAGGGCGGTGAGGGGGCAGTTTGTCACCCCGCAGAAGAGGGCAACCATGCCAACAGCCGCGGCATAGGGTGCCGGCAGCCCCAGCAAGGGACCCACCACACAGCCAAAGGAGGCCCCAATGGCAAAGCAGGGCACAATTTCGCCCCCCTTGAGTCCCGCGCCCAGGGTCAACGCAGTCAGCAACAGTTTAAGAAGGCAATCCTGGGGCGCCGCCCTCCCCTGGTCAATGGCCTGGGCAATGAGGGCCTCCCCTGTCCCCAGATAGGTTTTTGTGCCCAAAATTAAGGTGAGAACCATGACACCGGCGCTCCCCACCACCACCCGGAGATAGGGGTTGGGAAACAGCCGCGCCAGCCCCGCCCGGACACCGGAAAAGGTATAGCAGACCAAAATACTCAGCAGGCCGCAGGCAATCCCCAGCACCAGCACCTGTCCATAGAACAACACGTCGGGGGTGGAGGCGGAGAGATAAAAGCGCATGGCCCGCACGCCCATGGCCCGGGCCACCGTCCCCGCGGCCAGAGAGGAGACCACGCAGGGAAAGAGGCCCCCCAGGGGCAGAATCCCCACGCAGGAGATTTCCAGCGCGAACAGCGCTGCGGTAATCTGGCTGCCGAAGACCGCAGAAAAGCCCGCGCTCATACCGCACATGATCGCCAGGTCCTGAAACTCGGCCCCCAGCTTTCCCCCCTTGCGCACCAGCTCGGCCAAGGAGCCCCCCAGCTGCAGGGCCGCCCCCTCCCGGCCGGCCGATCCCCCAAAACCGTGGGTGAGCAGGGTGGCCGCGAAGATCACCGGGGCCAGCAGACGGGAAACCGGCTGCTCCCCCCGGGCAGCCTGGATGATAAGGTCGGTTCCCCCGGCCGTTTTGATGCCGCCCCGGCGGTACATCCACACCACCAGCAAGCCGGCCAGGGGCAGCAGGAATATCGCCCATCCGGTGCCCTCCCGCAGGTGGTTCGCCGCCCCCAACAGACGGGCGAACAAGCCGCCCCAGACCCCCACAAGCAGCCCCACCACCAGACCAAACAACAGCCCCCGGCCGTTGATGCGAAGGCTCTCTCCGCTGAATGCCACTTCCGTATACATCCCCCGGAAGAAGGCCCGGACCGGGTGGCGCCTGGTGTGGCGCTCTCTTTTTTGCTCTTCCATGGTTCCCCCCGCCTCTCTGCGCTGTGCTTTTCTCCCATCATATCACATTTCCCTGCCTTTGCAATGGGGACGCACGGCCCGTGGGCCCGGGATTTTCTTCCTTTCCCTGGTTTACCAAGGCCTCCGGGTTGTCAGAAAGCGTCGATCTATGATAAGATAATAAAAACAGTGCGAAATCTCTACTTTTTTGAAATGAGGTGATCCCTTTGCGGATCGGTTCTGTATCCATTCCCTCCCCTCTGGTCCTGGCCCCCATGGCAGGGGTAACGGACTTAGCCTTTCGGACCATCTGCCGGGAGTTGGGGGCGGGCTATACCATAACGGAGATGGTGAGCGCCAAGGCCCTGTGCTACCAAGACCAAAAGACCCTGCCCCTGATGCGGCTGGGGGAAGACGAGCATCCAGCAGGCGTGCAAATCTTTGGCAGCGACTTGGCCTGTATGGAGGAGGGCGCCGCCATTGTGCGGGAGGTGGCCCACCCAGATATCATCGACATCAACATGGGCTGCCCCGTCCCCAAGGTCGCCAACAACGGGGACGGCTCCGGCCTGCTCCGGGACCTGGACAAAGCCTGCCGGGTGGCGGAGGCCGTTCGGAAAGGAGCCGGCGAGATCCCCGTCACCGTGAAAATGCGCCTGGGCTGGGACAAGGGAAACATCGTCTGCCTGGAATTGGCCCAGTGCCTGGAGGACTTGGGGATCGCCGCCATCACCCTCCACGGGCGGACCAAGGTGCAGATGTATGCCGGCACCGCCAACTGGGACTGGATTCGGAGGGTGAAACAGGCCCTGTCCATCCCCGTCATCGCCAACGGAGACGTCTTCTCCGGCCAGGATGCCGCGCGTATCCTCCGCTACACCGGGGCAGACGGGGTTATGATTGCCCGGGGTGTCTTCGGCAACCCCTGGATCTTCCAGCAAGCCCAGGCCGCCATAGACGGGCGGCCCATTCCTCCCCTCCCTCCCCTGTCCCAGCGGTGCGACACCGCCGTGCGTCAGTTTGAACTGGCCGCCCAGTACAAGAGCGAGAAAATCGCCTGTCTGGAGGCCCGGAAACACTATGCCTGGTATTTGAAAGGGGTCCCCTATGCCGGGTACTGGAAAAGCGAAATCTCCAAAATCTCCACCTTGGCCGACGTCTATCGGGTCACCGCCGGCATCAAGCGGGAGCTGAAAGATGCAAGCGACGATGGATGACCGGCAGCTGGTGACCTTGGCCCGGAAGGGAGACCAGGATGCCTTCACCCGCCTGGTGGAGCGCCACCAGAAGATGGTCTACAACCTGGCCCTGGGCAAAACAGGGAGCCACCACGACGCGGAAGAAGTGACCCAAACCGCTTTCTTCAAGGCTTGGCAGGGACTGCCGTCCTTTCAGGGGAAGGCAGCGTTTTCCTCCTGGCTGTACCGGCTGACGGTCAACGCCGCCATTGACCTGCTCCGTCAGCGAAAAAAACACCAGGGTGCCCTTTCCCTGGATGACCCCGACCTGCCCGTCGTCCCGGACCGGGGGCCCTCCCCAGAGGAGCTGTCCGAGGAGCACGAACGGCGGCAGCTCCTGTGGCAGGCCATCGAGTCCCTGCCCGAGCCCCACCGCATTCCCCTGCTGCTGCGGGAAATTGAGGGGCTGAGCTACCGCGAGATTGCCCAGGCACTGGACCTGGAGGAGGGCACTGTAAAATCCCGGCTGGCCCGGGCCCGACTGCTGCTGCGAAAACTTCTGCTGCAAAAGGGGAACCTTCCCACCGGTTCCCCGTCTAATCAACTGGGGCGGAAAGGAGGGATGTCAAAATGAACCCATGCGAAGAATATGAGCTTCTCCTCAGCGCCCGGCTGGACGGGGCGCTCTCTCTCAAGGAGGAGACCCAGCTGCATGCCCATCTGGCCCAGTGCCCCCACTGCCGCCAGCTGGCCCAGGAGCTGGAGGACCTTCAAACCCAGATGACCTCCCTTTGGGTCGAGCCGCCTGACTCCCTCAAGGACGCTCTGGCCAGCCAGGACTGGAGTAAGTCCGCCTCCTCTTCCCCGCCCCGTTCCCCAACGGCTTCCCCCTCCAAGCGACGGCACTTGCTTCCGTGGCTGGCCTGCGCCGCGGCCGCCGTGGTGCTGGTTGTGGGCCTTTGCCAGCTTCTCCTGCCAGGGGGAGCAGATGGGCTCCTGCCAAAGGCAGTCATTGAAGTCTTTCAGCGGCCCGAGCAGGACCCCGCCGCTGGCAGCGAGGAAAGCGATCCCGCCGCCCCCGACAACCCAGACAGCCCGCAAGACCCTTCGAAGGATACAGAGCAGCAGGCAGAACAGAACGGAGGAGACGCCCAGGGGGAGGCCCCGTCCCCTTCGGACCGGCCCACCGCCCCAAACGACACAGAGGACCCGCAGTCCCCGCCCAATAACAACCAAACCCCCAACAACCCCTCCAATCCCTCCGGTGATCCCGCCCCAGGGGACCCCGGCACAGACACACCTCCCGACAACAACGCAGGGGACAAACCCGACGATCCCCCCGCCCCCGCGGTGAGCCGGCAGGAAGCCCAGTCGCTGCTCACGGCCTATCTGGCCCAGCAGGGACGGACCCTCACCCTGGTGCCTTTGGACTCCAGTCCCAACCAAGGTTACTGGCGCTTTTCCGGCCGGGATGCCAACGGCAACGCCGTCACGTTCCTGATGGTCTCTTGCTCCACAGGACAGATTCACGAGATTCCCGTCCCGCCGTCCTCCACGGGGCCCGGACTTGGATAACCGGAAGGAAATGAAATTTTTCTCTGATTTTTACAAATTTTTTAGTTATTTTTTATTTTTTGTGTTGTCATTGACGCACTCTTGTTGTATACTAAGTCCATGACTATGGAGTGCGTGACTCCGTCGGGGCACAGGAGAGGGGGTTCCCTCCCTGTCCCATCTGAAATAAGGAGAGAAGATTGCTATGAGCTATTCTGTGCAAAACATCCGAAATGTCTGTCTGGTGGGCCACAGCGGCAACGGCAAGACTGCCCTGGCAGAAAGCCTGCTGTTTATGACCGGCGCCATCAACCGCATGGGCAACAGCGCCGATGGCAACACCGTCTGTGACTACGATCCCGAGGAGATTCGCCGCCAGATTTCCATCTCCACCGCAGTCGCCCCCCTGGAGTATAAGGGCTGCAAAATCAATCTGCTGGACACCCCGGGCGCTTTCGATTTCTCCGGCGAGGTAATGGAGGCCCTCCGGGCCGCTGACGCCGCCATCCTGGTCTGCTCCGCCAAGGACGGTATCTCCGTGGGCTTTGAAAAGGTCTGGAAATACTGCCAGGAGCGGGATATGCCCCGGTTTATCTATATCTCCAAAACCGACGAAGAAAACAGTGACTACAACGCCACCTTCAACGCCCTGCGGGAGCGGTACGGCAACAAAATCGCCCCCCTGGTGGTCCCCATGTGGGACGCCGACAAAAAGACGACCGGCCTCATCGACGTGCTCAACAAACGGGCCTATGAGATGCAGGACTTTAAGCGGGTGGAGGTGGACATTCCCCCAGAAAAGGCCGACGTGGTGGCGGAATTCAACGAAGCCCTGAAGGAGTCCGTGGCCGAGACCTCGGATGAAATGATGGACAAATACTTCAGCGGCGAGTCCTTCACCTATGCAGAGATGATTCAGGGCCTGCGCCAGGGCGTGCGGGAGCTGTCCATGTTCCCCGTCCTCTTCGGCTCCGCCATCAACTGCATCGGCTCACTGATGCTCATGGACTACATCGTGGATCTGCTGCCCAACCCCATGGAGGGCAACCACCACAAGGCCACCATGCAGAACGGCGAGACCGAGGACTTCGTGGTCTCCCCCGGCGGCGTGCCCACGGCCTACGTCTTCAAGACCATCTCGGACCAGTACGGCAAATACTCCATGATTAAGGTCCTTTCCGGGGTGATCACCTCCGATCTTCCCCTGGTCAACGCCCGCACCGGCGCGGCGGAAAAGCTGGGACGCCTGTACAAAATGTGCGGCAAAAAAGCCGAAGAGGTCAAGGAGCTCTCCTGTGGCGACATCGGCGCCATCGGCAAAATGGACAAGGTAAAGACCGGCGACACCCTGTGTGACAGCCGGAAAGTGGTCGCCCTGAAGGGTATCCCCTTCCCCGAGCCCTGCTATTCCAAGGCCATTGCCCCCAAGACCCGGGGCCAGGACGACAAAGTGGCCGCAGGTCTGGCCCGGATGAACGAGGAGGACCCCTCCTTCTCCGTGGTCAACAATCCTGAGACCCGCCAGGTGGTCCTCTCCGGCACCGGCGATATGCAGCTGGATGTGCTGGTCTCCCGCCTGAAGAGCCGCTTCGGGGTGGAGGCGGAGCTCAGTCCCGCCCGGGTCCCCTATCGGGAGACCATCAAGAAAAAGGTGGAGGCCCATGGCCGCCACAAGAAGCAGACCGGCGGCTCCGGCCAGTTCGGCGACGTGTGGGTCCGCTTTGAGCCCCAGTATGAGTCCGAGGACATGATCTTCGCCGAAGAGGTCTTCGGCGGCAGTGTCCCCAAGAACTTCTTCCCCGCCGTGGAAAAGGGCCTGCGGGAGGCCGCCAACAAGGGCGTGCTGGCCGGCTATCCCCTGGTGGGGCTGAAGGCCACCCTGTATGACGGCTCCTATCACCCTGTGGACTCCAACGAAATGGCCTTCAAAACTGCGGCTCAGCTGGCCTACAAAGAGGGAATTGCCAACGCCAACCCCACCATTCTGGAGCCCATTGGAGAGCTGAAGGTAACCATTCCCGACAGCTATCTGGGCGACGTCATGGGCGACCTGAACAAGCGCCGGGGCCGGGTGATGGGCATGAACCCCACCGACGACGGCAATCAGATTCTGGAGGCCGAGGTCCCCATGGCGGAGATGACCTCCTACGCCATTGACCTGCGCTCCATTACCCAGAGCCGCGGCACCTTCTCCTTCCACTTCGTCCGCTATGAGGAGGCTCCCCCCGCCGCCCAGCAAAAGGCCATCGACGACGCCAAAGCCATCCAGGAAGAAGGATAATCCCCTCCTTTTTCCTTGCCAAACGCGCGTACCGAGGTTCGGTACGCGCGTTTTTTCAGGCGGCGGAAGCAGGGAATGCCCCTTGTGCTTTTCTGGTTCAAAGGGTATACTATCCCTTGGAACCCGTCTTTCCAACACCCCCCAGAGAGGATGAACCACAATGAAATGGAAATGGATACTCTGCGCCGTGCTCATGGCCGGGCTGCTGTGCAGCTGCGGCAAGAAAGAGGAGCCCCCCATCCAGGAGGAACCCGGCGCGGTAGAACCGGTCACAGCGGGAAACGCGGAGGAATTGCTGGCCAAGCTGACCGTCCAGGAGAAGGTCGGCCAACTCTTTTTGATCTCCCCTGACGCTCTGGACACCACCCAGACCCCCCAGCAGCGCCAGGACCCCAATCAGCCAGGGCTCACCCAGGTGGACGCCAGCGCCCGGAACGTCCTAAAAGACTACCCTGTGGGCGGTTTTGTCTGCACAGCGAAACAGCTCCAGGACCCGGACCAGCTGGAGTCTCTGATGACCCGTCTCTCCCAGTCCTCCCGGGTCCCTCCCCTCTTTGCCATCGAGGAAGAGGGCGGCAGCCGCTCTCCCTTTGCCGGGAAGGAGACCTTCTCCTCCCCCCAGGTGGCGGATATGGCCACGGTGGGCGCGGACGGAGACCCGGCCAAGGCCAAGCAGGCCGGACTGGCTCTGGGCAGCTTTCTCCGGGACCTGGGTTTTCACTTGGATCTGGCCCCCGTGGCCGATGTGAAAACCGACCCTGACAACGCGGTTCTGGGCAACCGTTCTTTTGGCACCCACCCTGAGCAGACCGCCATGCTGGTCAGCGCAGCGGTGGACGGCTTCCATGAGGCAGGCGTGGCCTGTGCCCTGAAGCACTTCCCCGGGGAGGGGAGCGCCCGCTGGGACAGTCAGACGGGCCGGGCCTCCACCGAGAAAACCTGGCAGGAGATGCTGACCTGCGAAATCTATCCCTTCCAGGCGGGGATGGCCACCGGCGCAGACGCCGTCCTGGTCTCCCACATGACTGCCCCCAACGCCGTTCAAGACGGCCTGCCCGCCTCCCTTTCCCGGGAAATGATCACAGAGAAACTGCGGGGAGAGCTCCGGTTCCAGCGGGTGATCCTCACAGATTCCCTGTCCGCCCAGGCCATCACCGACACCTATTCCGCCGGCCAAGCCGCCCTGCTGGCCTTCCAGGCCGGCGCGGATCTGCTGCTGATGCCGGAGGACCTCCCCGAAGCCTACGACGCCCTCCTCTCCGCCGTGGAGAAGGGGACCATTTCCCAGGAACGGCTGGATCAAAGTGTTCTGCGGATTTTGCAGCTGAAGGAAAAATATGACCTAATTTGACAACATCCCACCGTGGTTTCCACGGTGGGATGTCATTTTCCAAATAAAAAGCGGCAGCCT
>OLOZ01001231.1_pt1 | contig 18459 bp, 16 predicted proteins | sample 1673021 | NCBI WGS metagenome assembly OLOZ01 (sample SAMEA3136747, study PRJEB25190) | human gut metagenome | biome: human gut; feature: human-associated habitat; material: faeces | place: Austria | collected 2013
ACCTGTTGTATGCGCAGGCAAGATGACTCCGACAGCAGCTGCGGAAGCTATATCGGCAGGTAAGATAGATGGAATGGGAGTTGCGCGGCAGTTTCTTGTTGATCCCAACTGGATACGAAAACTGGAAGAAGACAGAGAAGAGGATATAAAGCCATGTATCAATTGTCATAATGCATGTTTTACAATGGCTTCATATGAAGGCGTGGGGAATATACAGGATATGGAAGACACCAAGGGAATGGCCAGATGTGCTTTGAATCCGAGAACTATGCAGTCTAAAAAATATAAACTTGTAAAGACTGCTTCTCCTAAGAAAGTTGCAGTTATAGGCGGAGGCATAGGCGGCATGGAGTCGGCTATGGTATTGGCTGCCAGAGGACATCAGGTAACTCTCTATGAGAAGTCCGATAAACTCGGTGGTATATTTATCCAGGCTTCAGCACCTTCCTTCAAAGATAAAGACAGACAGCTCATTGAATGGTACAGACGTATGATAGAAAAGGTCAATGTTCAGATAGTAATGAACACAGAAATCAGCGATATACAAGCTCTTGATGCAGATGAAGTGGTTATAGCTACAGGTTCTGAAGCAAAGAAGCCTCCTATTATAGGAATCGAGAAGGCTATGCAGGCTACGGAATATCTATCGGGAGCAGAGACCGGAGATAATGTGCTGATAGTAGGAGGCGGACTTACAGGTTGTGAGATAGCTTATGATCTGATTCTTAAAGGAAAGAAACCGTCTATAGCAGAGTCCATGAACGATTTGATATGCGCTAAAGGGGTCTGTCTTGCCAATTCATCGTTTCTCAGAGAGATGATGGCATATAAAGATGTTCCTGTTTATCTCAACACGAAAGTATGTGAGATAAAAGATTCATCAGCTGTTTTGGAAGATGAGGACGGCAGACTTACGGAAATCTCGGCAGATACGGTGATCTATTCTGTCGGATATACGCCTAAGCCGCTACATCAGAAATCTAAGGGAGTACATCTTGTAGGAGACTGCAACAGTGTAGGAAATCTGCGAACGGTAATATGGCGCGCGTGGGATGTATGCATGAAAATATAATCTGAATATATAAAAGAAAAAGCAGATAGTAATTTTTTGCTATCTGCTTTTTCTTTTAGCTGATAAACAAAATACAGAAAAATATGACAACGGTAATTTTTTTGTTTTTATGATATAATGAACGGCAGATATTAAATAATTAAAAGTTATAGTTCGTTTGTTATTCATTTATTATCAGGAGAGGAAAATGTCTAAAGAAAACAAGGAAAAGAAAATCATTGAGATCGGTGAGAAGCCTCCTATAGGCAAATGGATCCCACTGAGCATACAGCATACTTTTGCAATGTTCAGTGCATCTGTATTGGTTCCGATTCTCTTTGGCATTCCGGCTTCTATCGTTCTTCTTATGAACGGAGTCGGCACGCTGCTGTTTATTTTTATAACGAAGGGAAGGGCGCCTGCTTATCTGGGATCGAGTTTTGCGTTTTTGTCACCGGGGTTCATTGTAATCGGCAGCATGGGGTATCAGTATTGTCTCGGAGGCTTTATAGTCGCAGGTGCTATATTTGCTGTGGTAGCCATAATAATCAAGTTCGCCGGTGTAAACTGGATTGATGCAGTACTGCCTCCTGCGGCGATGGGACCTATAGTAGCATTGATAGGTCTTGAATTGGCAGGGTCAGCAGCCAGCAACGGAGGAATTATAAGTTCCGAAGGAGCTGCAATAGATCCTAAGTTTGTCTTTGTGTTCATATTTACTTTAGCTCTGGCGGTTATAGGACAAGTTGTATTCAGAGGGTTTGCTTCTGCCATAGCTATACTGATAGCCATCGTTACTGGATATGTACTGGCAGTTATAATGGGGCTTGTGGATTTTTCACCTGTTACAGATGCCAGTGTGTTTGAGCTTCCTGCGTTTATGGCTCCTAAATTCAGTTTGAGTGCAGTAATTATAATAATTCCGGCTTCTCTTACTGTTATTTCGGAACACATCTCACATCAGATTGTAACAAGTGAGATAGTTGGAAGGGATCTTCTCAGAGATCCCGGTCTTCACCGTTCGCTTCTGTCGGATGGTATTTCGACCATGCTGTCAGGACTGTGCGGATCAGTACCGACAACTACTTACGGAGAAAATATCGGAGTAATGGCGGTAACTAAAGTTTACAGTGTATGGGTTATCGGGGGAGCAGCCGTATTTTCTATACTGCTTTCTTTCTTCGGTCAAGTCAGCGCTCTCATAAGTACTATACCGGGACCTGTAATGGGAGGCATAAGTTTTCTACTTTATGGTATGATTGCGGCATCAGGTATCAGGCTGCTTGTAGATAAGAGAGTGGATTATTCAAGACCAAGGAATCTGGCAATGACGGCAGTTGTTTTTGTTGTAGGTCTTTCGGGAGCGGCTATAAAGATTGGAGAAGTAGAGCTCACCGGTATGTGTCTTGCTACGATAGTAGGTATCGTGATGGGCCTTGTGATGTTCATCATAGATAAATGCGGATGGGCAAATGACACTGAAGAGAATGCTTAAATCGGTATTTAATAAAAACAAAATCCCCGCATACAGATAATTTTAATCTGTATGCGGGGATTTTGTTTTTATTTGTGAGCTTGTTACGGGTATTATTTTAATTCAGGGAATCTGGAAGTTATATAATATATCAGTATGTTGAGGATCTCCTCGTCAGAAAAAGGCGTAGTATCAAGAACGAAGTCGTATTGTCTGAGATCCAGCCATTTTTTGCCTGTGAAAGTATGATAATACTGAGCTCGCTCTCTGTCTTCTTTTTCTATATCATGTATGACTTTTTTTCTGGAAAGTTTTTTATCAAAAGTTCTTTCCAGACGTTCTATACGTCTGTCCATTTCTGCCTGAAGAAAGATACTGGTATGCTTTTCATAATGTCTGAAAAGATATGGAGCGCATCTGCCGATAATGACACACGGCCCCTGCTGTACAGAATCACGCATTATCTGGGTCTGAGTTTTAAAAAGCTGCTCACTTGTAGGAATATACCATTCTTTGGCGATATAGGGCATTTCGTATGCTGCTGTTCTGGCCATGGCAGTGAGAGCCGAAATATTTTTCTCATCTACCATCTCAAGATTTTCTTCATCGGCATCCATGATATCTGCAGCTCTCACCAGGATTTCTTTATCGATATAATGAAAGCCAAAGTGGTCGGCGATAGCCTTTCCCATATCAGAACCTCCGCTTCCCAATTGTCTTCCTATTGTTATTACATGATTTTGGATATTCATCATATTTCTCCTTTTCTTTAATTATATCATTTATTATGGTTTAATCGCAAAAAATATCGTCATCATGTTTTGTACGTTTTACGAAAATGACAGCTATCAGCAGAGCTATGGCGCCGAGACCTGTGGCTGTACCGAATGCTGCATGCATTCCGCTCAGAGTTGAATTTATGACTCCTGAGCTTTGATTCATGGAAGTTACAGTAGTCATAATGGTTATGAGTATAGCTGTTCCGATGGAACCTGCTATCTGCCTTGCTGTGTTATTTATGGCGCTTCCGTGAGCAATCATTTTATTTTCGAGAGCATTAAGGCCCCAGGTGTTAATAGGCATATTTACCATGGCCAGACCAAACAGTCTGACTGTATATATAAGACAAATGGTTGTAAATGTCCATGTTTCGTCCATGAAAATAAAGAATCCGGTGAAAAATGTCAGAAGGCTGAGTCCCAGTATAGATATCCCTCTTGGCCCGAATCTGTCGAAGAGCCTTCCTGTGATAGGACTCATAACTCCCATTAGAAGGGCTCCCGGAAGCATTACCAGCCCCGACTGCATTGCTGTGAACTGAAGTACATTCTGAAGATATATAGGAGTGATTATAGTACCTGCAATCAGTGCGGCATTTACAATCATACTTATAATGGTAGAATATCTAAATTCTTTCGTTTTAAGTATTTGCAGTTCAAGAAGAGGTGTATGTAATTTAAGCTGTCTTCTGATAAAAATTATCAGGAAACCTATACCAAGTATAAGAGTAACTATTGTTATCGGATGTATCCATCCATAGCTTCCGGCTATGCTGAACCCATACAGAAGTCCGCCGAATCCCACAGTAGAGAATATAACCGAAGGCACATCAAGTTTCGTGCGGTAAGTATCTCCCACATTTTTGAGCAAAAAGAATGAAACTATGATGATAATAACTGCGAGAGGAACGATCAGAAGAAAAATACTGTTCCATCCCCAGCTATCTACGACCCATCCTGAAAGGGTAGGCCCGATAGCAGGCGCAAATGCTATAACAATACCTATGGTACCCATGGCAGCGCCTCTTTTTTCTTTTGGAAAAAGTAACAGTATGACAGTCTGTATCATAGGCATGAGAATGCCTGCAGCCATTGCCTGTAATATTCTGGCAATAAGAAGGAGCGTAAAATTACCGGCAAGCCCCGCTACAGCTGTTCCGGCGGCAAACAGTGTCATTGAACTGAGAAAAAGTTGTCGAGTAGTAAATCTGTTGATGAAATATGCTGTTATAGGTATCATAATACCGTTAACTAACATGAATGCCGTTGTCAGCCATTGTCCTTCAGTAGCAGTTATTCCCAGATCAGCCATTATACTCGGCAACGCCGGTGAAAGGACTGTCTGGTTGAGTACCGCCAGAAATACACCTGAGATCATGACGGCAATGATCAATGTGTTCTTTTCCGATTTGTGTTTTGATTTTTTGTCTGAATTCATAATATCTCCTTAAATTGTTTATTTATGTTTTTTAACTTCTCAAGGAGGTGTTCTGCCTCCAGAAGTTTATTTTCGTCACCTGTTTTTTCGTAATTTGTCAATGTTTCTTTGAGACCATGCATAAGCATTTTTTTTATAAATATAGGTTTCAGTGCTTCAAGATCTCCTTTGTAGGCATCTTTTGCTTTCTGAATTACTTCCTGTGTTAAAAAGGCGTGTTTGCCTTTTCTTTTTTCCATAGTTGCCTGCAGACTGTCGGTGATATAGTCGACTGCTGCATTTTGGTCAAGATGAAGCTGCCCGCTCCATGTGATATAGGAGATTTCTTTAAGAAGCCCGTTTAAGGTCAGAGTGAGCTCACTTGCCAGAATTTCATCTTTAAGATCGAAGGCGCGGATTATTATTTGCTGAAACAGTGCAAATATATCGAGATTTATTTTGTTTATATATATCAGGTATTTTTCACGCTGGTCAGAAGATTGGGCAAATATGAATTCATCCATAAACCGCATACGCTTTGAGAATTGATCCATACGTTCGGAAATACAGTTTTTAAGCATTTGTATCTGTGAATTTGTACTGCTTTCCATTAATCGCTCAACATTACAGAGCATTTGTTCCACCATGTAACATATTACCATGAGACTGAAATCTTCTTTAGACTGAAATATTTTATATAATGTAGCTTTTGATATATTGCAGGCTTCTGCGATATCTTGCATAGACGTGTTGCGGTAACCTTTTTCAATAAATAATTCTTTTCCGATTTCTATGATATGTTCTTTTTTCTGATCCATTCAGGATATTGCCTCATTTCTTCGGACAGAACGTCCGGCGGATTTATATTTACGTAATAAAAACTCGTCATATGATACGTATATAAATACGATACCGACGAGTTTTTTATGTACTCATAAGTTTATTTTAATTTGTTGAGGGAAATATGTCAAGATGTTAACAAAAATTTTAAAATTCAAACCGTATGATGAGAGAATAAAGTTTTTTCTGTATGCCATTGGGTTATGTGCCATTGAAGAAGTTCACAGGCAGACGTATCGCAGACAAAAGATATTTCCTCAGACGTATTCATATATTCGGCGTATCTGGCTCTGTGCTGTGAAGGAGTGCTTTTCCACCATTTTTTAAATGATGAATAGAAATATTTACTGTCGGAGAATCCGCAGGAATACGATATCTCCGATACAGGTAAATCCGTCAGCAGCAAGAGCTGCTCGGCTTTATAACAGCGACTGTACTGGATCATATCTCTGAATGTCATGAAAACGGTATTGCTGAGGAATTGAGAAAAATAATTTTTATTTATATGCTCCATTTCTGCAAGTTTTGAAATTGTTATTTTTTTATTGTAATTTTTAGTACAGTATTCCAGTATGCGGTAGAACCTGTCGTGAAGTTCCATGTTGATCTGTTCGGTTTGGTTTTCGTAATTGAACCAGTTGAAATACTTAAGAAGAATATTTATTAGTGAGTTTGCAAGGTCTTTGGAACCTTCGCAGTGATTGTACTGAAAATAGGAAAGTGTCAGAATGATATCTTTTATATAAGTCATGGCTTTTTTCTGATAAGGATAGCAATGACAGCTTTCACATGCAAAATATATAACAGAGTTTTTCCCAGGAAATATCAAGACCGGTAAGATCGAGGTGAAACAAAATAGTGAGATTATCTTCATCGGAATATATATAATGAATATCGCCACAGTCTACAGAGAAAATCTCTCCCTTATTTATTCTTACATTTTGATGTCCCGCAACCAGATCTACATGACCTTTAAGGCAGTAGATGAGTTCCAGTTCGTGTTCGTGATAATGTGGTTCCGCATGTGCTATATTGCATAGCTGGATGCTGTAAGGAAGCTTATCTTTATATGTTATAATCTTTTGTCTTATCTTCATGATTATTCACCTCGTATCTATATTATATCAATCTGATGACAGGGTCAAATTTGAGGCTTTCCAACAGTCGAATTTTAGTTATTATTATAATTTTTTTATAAAAAACGACTATAGAGCAAATTGTTATTTTGAAACATAATGGATTTATAAGCGGAATTTTCAAAAAATTATTAATTATGGAGGTGATTGATTATGGATGATATTAAAAGGGTGTCGAGACCGGACGGTGTAGCAGGTCTGAAAAAGCACAAGATGAAGTCTATACAGATAGCGTTCCTTCTATTTTGCCTTGTGGCCGCAGGGGCATTCGGAATAGAGGATATGCTTCCCGGTAGCGGACCGGGGCTGACTGTTATAATGCTTATGGTGTTCGCAGTAGTATGGGCGCATCCCATAAGCCAGATTGTGTCAGAGCTTTCTGCCCTGATGCCGTCAGAGGGAGGCATATACGTATGGGTAAAAGAGGCCCTTGGCGAATTCTGGGGATTTTGTATGGGTTGGTGGGGAACTGTTTCCATATACCTTTCATCAGCTACTTACGTAGTCCTGATAGTAAACTACAGCTCAAAGTTTATACCGGCGTTAAATGACCCTTTTGTATCTTTTACAGTAAAGCTTGCTATTGTAGTATTCTTTGTCGTAATAAATCTCATGGGACTTAAAGAGGTGGGCGCTATAAGCACCATATTATCTGTGTGTATTCTTATCGGATTTGCAGCAGTTACTGTAGTGGGCTTTGCTAACTGGCAGTATAATCCGATACTTCCGGTAACTCCCGAGGGGCAGTCAGTAATTGATTCTTTGGGCGGCAGCATTTGCATTGTGGTTTGGATGTATTGCGGATATGAATGTGTATCCAATATGGCAGGAGAAATAGAGAATCCGGAGGTTATTCCTAAAGGATTCAGAATAGCGATGCCTATGATAGCAGCAAGCTATATACTTCCTACTATTGCGGGATTAGTATCATTGGGACGATGGGATGAATGGGGAACTGATGGCATAGGATACGGAGATGTTCTTACAGAATTCTTGGGATACGGATGGGGAGTAGCATTTCTTGTAATAGCAATACTTTCTCAGGCAGCAATTTTTAATTCTTACATAGCTGCCGGCTCAAGAGGATTTTTTGTAATGGCTGATGACAGGCTGTGTCCTAAGTTTCTTGTAAAGGTAAGCAAAAAGAGGGGAGTACCTGTTCTTTCCATACTTCTTCTGGGAGTGTTTACTGCCGTAATGATGAATTTTGACTTTTCTACATTGCTTGTAATCGTAGGACCTCTGGCTCTTATGATATATGTGGTGCTTGGAATAGCGCTGCTCATCATAAGAAAGAAATATCCGGTTGACAGCAGGGACTGCTGGTATATCAGAGGAGGGAATATTAAAGTCAAGCTGTATGCCTTTGTACCTATGATTATTGCAGTGATAGCCCTCCTTGTAAACGGAACGGAATATTTTCTTCTCGGTTTTGTATCTATAGGGTCGGGGCTCGCAGCGTACATCGTATTTAAGCTTATTTACGGAGGTCTTTACAAGATAGATTCACAAAAATATCCTATAAATCCCAAAACGAAATTTGCCAAGGGAGATATTACAAGATTTGGGGTATTTATTCTGTCTTTTGGCGTATATGCTCTGGCAGGTAGCTTTTTTCTCCAGTGGTATGAAGGCTCATGGGGACCTGAATATTATCTTGAGATGTACGAAAGCGGGCTTATAAGTGATTTTGCTGCGATGATAAATGTGGCAAGAGTCGGCGGAGCAGTCGGAACTGCAGCCGGAGCATTACTTTTGCTTATAGGGATTAAAAAAGATCCTGCGAGATAAGGAGAGATAATATGAAAGCAGATATGATATTAAAAAACGGAAGAATATTTACACAAAATGAAAAAGCTCTTTGGGCATCTGAAGTCGCTGTGAGCGGAAAGAAAATAGTATGTGTCGGAGGCTTAGGAGCATGCGATGAATTGGCAGGGCCCGGAACACAGATTATAGACCTTGACCAGAAAACAGTAATCCCGGGCCTCATAGATGGTCATACACATCCGACAACTGTGGCTAAGACCATATGGCATATCAGAATGCCCCTTTATTTGGAAAAAGAGAGGCTCATGGAAACCATAAAAGAATATGCAGAAAAAAATCCAAAAGAGAAAGTGCCTTATTTTTTCGGAGAAGGGTATTATGCTGAGACCTTCGGAAATGATGGCCCGCGGAAGGAAGATCTTGATAAGATTTTTCCTGACAGACCTGCGAGGATACAGGATTTTACGGATCATGCATGTTGGTATAATTCCGTAGCTATAGATATGTTAAAAGATGAAGATGGGGGAATACATATAGCAAGTCCTGCCGGGGAGGCAGAGGTAGTCAAAGATAAGAACGGCGAGCCTACCGGCTGGGTGCTGGAGGGCAGTCCCGACGGCGATACAGGTATCTATGAAGCAATAAATTGGCATCCTCCTACAGGTACAGAAGAGGATGCCGTATCTCCGTTTCTTGATTTTCTTAAGAGCAAAGGTATTATGTGTATCATGGATGGATTTACCGAAGGAGAAGAAGCTATTCGCACCTTTTACGATATGGATAAAGAGGGCAGATTGAATATGTTTTATGAAGCGACGGTTCTTATGGAAGACTGTGAACAGGCAGAGGAGGCCATATCTACGGTACGTGAATGGAGTGATAAATATACTACAGAGCATATTCACATAAATACCGTAAAGTTTTTTATGGATGGGACTAATGAGATGGGTGACAGCGCCAGCCTTGAACCTTTTGAAAATGATGGTTCAGGAGAAAACTACGGCAGCATGACTGCATCCGAGGAAGAGCTGACAAGTGTTCTTTTGAAGCTCAATGATGAAGGAATAGATATTCATATTCATGTAGTTTGTGACAGGGCTTTCAGAACATGCTGCAATGCGGTGGAAAACGCCAAGAAAATCTGCGGTGAAAAATGGGGTATATATGTTACACTGGCTCACTGTGAGCTGATACATCCCGATGATATGAAACGTGTGGCAGAGCTGGGTATATTCATAGATTGGACTGCTCACTGGTCAGGAGGCTATTTCGGAGAAAACGCCATAGAATATTTAGGGCGCCGAAGATGGGAAACTATGTATGATTTCACGGAGATAATTCGTGAAGGAGGTACAGTAGGCTTTTCGAGCGACCTGTTTAGTTATGGAGAAGCAGAGAGAGGAGATCCGTATTTTGGAATGCAGACGTCTATGACAAGGGTTGATATAGAGCTTCCGCTGGATGAAAAAAAGTATCCGGGAAGTGTGAGACCACCTCTTGAAGCAAGGCTTACGTTAAACCAGCTTTTGAAAGGATATACATATAATAATGCATTAAGAATGAGATTGTCAGATAAGATCGGTACTATAGAGGAAGGCAAACTTGCTAATCTTATAGTTTTGAACAAAGATATATTTGATACTGATCCTTTTGAGATTAAAACAGTCAGTCCGGAAATGATATTTTTCGAAGGTAGGAAACAAGAGATAAAAGAAGTTTCGTTTTTATGATTATTTAGTTGCCAAATCTTTCCTAAAGTGATATCATGCGCATAGCAAGAACCAAATAACATAGGAAATCCGGAGGAAACAAAATGACCAATTTTTATGTTACATACAAATTCACAGGGAAAAAAGCAAGGGATGAATTTTATAAAGAAGTGAAAGCATGTCTTGCGGCAGAAAAAACGAGACGGGAAGAAGGATGTATCAGGTATGAATTTTTTTATCATGCCGATTCAGACGATATGATGTTTTTATGGGAGCAATGGAGCAGCAGGGAAGCGCAGAAGGTTCATCTCAGTCAGCCTCACTATCTTGAGCTTTCTGCCATAAAAGAAAAGTATGATGTAGATACGGATATTTTGGTGGAAGATCAATATTGCAGATAAAATGAAATAATAACTCCGTGGAATTTAATATCTGCGGAGTTATTATTTATGTAAGATTTAACTTGTTTTTAAGTTGTCTGCTGTATACATTTTTTATATTAAAGAGTATTCAGTACTTTCATAACGCCATTGTCATCGTTGGATTGGGCTATGTGTTTTGCTGTGGCCTTTATAGTAGGATGACCGTTTTCCATACAGTAACTTTCCGTACAATTTTGCAGCATTTCCATATCGTTGAAATAATCTCCGAAGGCCATAGACTGATCGGGTGTGATCCCATATTTATCCTGTATGGCTTTAATAGCATTTCCTTTGTTTACCGAGGAGTTAGATATATCTATCCAACTGTCACCCGATATAACCACATCCAAAGACGCATTCACATTGCTGAAATATTTTATGGATGCTTCTGCTGATTTATCTTTGAAATAAACCGCTATTTTTACTATTTGATCTTCAGATATGATATGCAGCATATCTTTTACAAAATTATGTCTGAAATAGTATATGAGAGCTCCTTTTTTTACTTGTTCATCAGGTTCTTTCAGGTAAGCTGAGTTTGTTCCGCATAATATGGGTGTAGCACCGGGGACTTGTGATATGAGGCTGAGACAGTCGGATATATCTTTTTTCCTCATTACGTTTCGATATATTGTTTTGCCTTTTTCGAAGACCAGTCCGCCGTTTTCTGCGATAAATATCAGGGAATCCTTTATGGGGAACATATCGTGTTCCAGAGTGTAGTATTGCCGACCGCTGGCAATAACTGTTTTGATTTCCGGATGGCTCTGTACCCATGGAATGAAATCTTCCGGCATTTTTTTCTGACTGTCAAGCAATGTGCCGTCCATATCAATTGCTACTAATTTGATGTCTTCTGTAGTCATAATTCCTCCGTAGTTTGCTGTATATTAAAGAACGTATGCTTATTTGTTTTTAAATTCAGCTTTTCTTTTTTCCAGGAATGCTTTCATGCCTTCAACTCTGTCTTCTGAGCAGAACGGTACAGTGAAAGCTTCACTTTCCAGTGCGACTCCTGTAGGTACATCAAGCATAATGCCGCTGTTTATAACATGTTTTGCCGTTGCAGTGGCGATAGGAGCTTTGCTCATGATTGTTTCTGCCAGTTTTTCGCATGTGGGGATAAGTTCATCATGGGGAACCACTTTTTCTACAAGACCTAATCTTAAAGCTTCGTCTGCTTTGATATATTCTCCGGTCAGTATCATATATTTTGCCATGCCTTTGCCCACAAGCCTCGGCAGTCTCTGCGTACCTCCAAAGCCCGGTATAATACCCAGATTAACTTCCGGCTGTCCGAATTGAGCTTTTTCAGAAGCAATACGTATATCACATGCCATGGCAAGTTCACAGCCGCCTCCCAGCGCGAATCCATTGACTGCCGCGATCACAGGTTTGTCTACGGATTCTATATAATTCATAACTTTTGATCCGTATCTTATCATTTCGTGACCTTCGACGCCTGTAAGCTTTGACATCTGTTCTATATCGGCTCCGGCTACGAACGCTTTACCGGCACCTGTCAGAATAACGGCCTTTACCTGGCTGTCATCAGTTATCTGTTCAAATGCAGATTGAAGTTCCGTAAGGACTTTCGTAGAAATGGCATTCAATGCCTCCGGTCTGTCAACAGTGACATAAGCGATACTATTTTTTACTTCATACCTCAGAGTTTCAAACATAATTTTCCATCCTTTCTTACACTATATATATCTGCATTAATGATAATTTATATTCATATTAGTGCCCAAATATCCGTTTGTCAATGAGTAAGAAAAATCTTTAAAATAAATATGGACATAAATCAAAAAACATAATATAATACCTATTGAATGCGACTTGACACAAGTTGTGATTTGACATAAAATAAGTAAGTGATTGTAAGCAAAATTTAAATGGAGAGTTTAGGAGGATAAACAATGGACTTTAAATTATCAAAGACACATTTGCTTCAGCAGGAAATGTATCGCAGATTTGCAGAAAATGAAGTTAAACCATTGGCAGAAGAAATGGATGAAACAGAAGTTTACAGCATGGAACTGCTTGCAAAGATGCACAAATACGGACTTATGGGTATTCCTTACTCAAAGGAATACGGTGGAGTAGGCGGAGATTACCTCAGCTATGCTCTTTGCATGGAAGAAGTATCAAAGATGGACGGAAGTACAGGAATCACTATTTCAGTACATACATCACTTTGCTGCTCATGTATCGACTCATTCGGTACTGAAGAACAGAAGCAGAAGTTCTTAAGACCTTTGATCGACGGTTCAAAGACAGGATGCTACGGACTTACAGAGCCTAACGCAGGATCTGATGCAGCAGGACAGCAGACACAGGCTGTATATGACGAAGCTACAGACGAATATATCATTAACGGTGGTAAGATATTTACAACTAACTCAGGATTTGCCGATACTTGCGTAGTATTTGCTCTGACTGATAAGACAGCAGGAACAAGAGGAATTTCAGCATTTGTTGTACCTCTTAAGGATGATGACGGCAACAGAACACCTGGAGTAACAGTAAGTGACAATATCAAGAGAATGGGTATCAGAGCAGCATCAAACTGCGAAGTTTCATATGAAAACGTAAGAGTACCAGCTGCTAACAGACTCGGTAAAGAAGGCCAGGGCTTCAAGATTGCAATGAAGGCTCTCGATGGCGGAAGAATCGGTATTGCTGCACAGTCTGTAGGTCTTGCTCAGGGTGCTCTCAACGAAGCTGTTGAGTATGTAAAGGAAAGAAAGCAGTTCGGAAGACCTATCGCTGCATTCCAGACAACTCAGTTCAAATTAGCTGATATGCAGACTAAGATCGATGCTGCAAGACTCCTTACTTGGAGAGCTGCATGCATTAAAGATGCCGGTGAAAACTATGGTCCTGCGGCAGCTATGGCTAAGTTATTCGCTTCAGACGTTGCTAACCAGGTGTGCAGAGAAGCTGTACAGCTCATGGGCGGTTACGGATACTGCAGAGAATATCCTGTAGAAAGAGCATTGAGAGATGCTAAGATCACAGAGATATACGAAGGAACATCAGAAGTTATGAAGATGGTAATTTCAGGATCAATGAAATTAAAGTAGTAGTGTGAAGGGAGAAGAATAACGATGAAAATAGTAGTATGCATAAAGCAGGTTCCGGACACAAACGAAGTAAAACTGGATCCTAAGACTAACAGACTTATCAGAGATGGTGTTCCAAGCATCATCAATCACGATGATAAATCAGGTATAGAAGCAGCTCTTCAGCTTAGAGAAAAAGTAGGCGGAACTGTAACAGTAGTTTGCATGGGACCTCCTCAGGCTGATGTAGCACTTAGAGAAGCACTGGCAATGGGATGCGATGACGCTTATCTGCTTTCAGCAAGAGAATTCGGTGGATCAGATACTTGTGCAACAGCAATCATCATCTCAACTGCTCTTAAGAAGATCGGTTATGATCTTGTAATCACAGGAAGACAGGCAATCGACGGTGATACTGCTCAGGTAGGACCTCAGATTGCTGAAAACCTTGGAATTCCTCAGATTTCATATGCTGAAGAAATCGAACCAAACGGAGACGTATTAACTGTAAGAAGACAGTATGAAGACAGACATCATATGATCGATATTAAGACTCCTTGCCTGCTTACAGCACTGCAGGAATTGGCTGAGCCAAGATACATGCATGCAGGCGGAATCATCGACGCTTATGACAAAGATATCACTGTATGGGGATTTGACGATCTTAAAGATGGTCTGAACCCGGATCACATCGGACTGAACGGTTCACCTACAAAAGTAGTAACTTCATTCGGTAAGATGGCTAAGGGTGCAGGAACTAAGTTAGACGTAAGCCCTGACGAAGCGGTAGCTGCAATCATAGCTAAGATGGAAGAAAGACACATTATTTAGTGGGGAGGTTTCTTGAAAATGAGCAAAGATTTATATGTAATAGCGGAGCAGAGAGACGGTGAAATCGCTAAAGTTACTTTTGAGTTACTTGGCGAAGCAACAGTATTAGCTGCTGACCTTAATGAAAAAGTATACGCGGTTCTTATGGGTGACAAAATTAAAGATAAGTCACAGGAACTGATCGAAGCAGGTGCAGACGGAGTAATCGTTGTAGAAGATCCTATGCTTGCTGAATATGTTACAGAGCCATATGCCAAGGCATTAACTGCTGTAATAAAGAACTATGATCCTAACATCGTACTGTTCGGTGCAACTTCAATTGGTAGAGACCTTGCTCCAAGAGTAGCTGCAAGAGTACATACTGGTCTGACAGCTGACTGTACTCACTTGGATATAGATATGAATAAGTATTTTGATTTCTTACATGCTACTTCAACTGCAGATACAGCTTCAATCGAAAAGAGACTGGGAATGGACGACAAGACATTGAAGATGACAAGACCTGCATTCGGTGGTAACGTAATGGCGACTATCAGATGTGCTGACTACAGACCTCAGATGGCTACAGTAAGACCTGGAGTAATGAAGAAGATCGCTCCACAGGCTGGAAAGCAGGGGACTGTTGAAGAATTCAAAGTTGAATTTACTGCTGCTGATATGAACGTAGACATTAAGGAAGTTGTTAAAGATACTAAGAAGGCTGTTGATATTACAGAAGCTAAAGTTCTGGTATCAGGCGGAAGAGGTATCGGTTCTCCTGAATTCTATCAGGAACTTAAGAAGGTTGCTGACTTACTGGGTGGAGAAATTTCATCATCAAGAGCAAACGTTGACGCCGGCTGGATTGAAAGAGACAGACAGGTTGGTCAGACTGGTAAGACAGTTAGACCTGAGCTTTACATGGCTTGTGGTATTTCAGGTGCTATCCAGCATATTGCAGGTATGGAAAACTCAGAATGCGTAATCGCTATCAATAAGAACGATACTGCAGCTATCTTTGAAGTATCTGACTTAGGAATCGTTGGCGATGTTAAGGTTATCATACCTAAGCTGGTAGAAGCTCTTGACAAGTACAAGGCTGAAAACAACTAATTTGATATTTAATCAAAATATATAAGTTGAATCTAAGAGGATGTGTCCAGATGAAATCAATCATCGGGCACAGCCTCTTTTTGTGAGTGGCCTTAATATATGAGGTGAGAATGTGCATAAGATAAAATTGATCCCGGAAGAGCCTTTTTACAATAGGTGTAGTGTCAATGTGTACGATGTTACTGAAGGGAAAGAAAAGAGACGCTGTAAAATACAGGTGGAATATTCGGTGGCGGATATACGTGAACTTAAGGAAAAGGGCATGGATAAGGCGGCAGCTATATCATACTACAAAGAGTGGATATATGATGTTGTCAAGCATTATATACTCGATGATTGGGAATGTACAGAGGGAATGAAAGAAATTCTGTCTATAGTTGAAGAACATATAAAGGATAGCTTTGAGGAGGACAGTGTATGATACAGGATATAACCCCTCATAAGCTGGATAATGCTTTTAGAAATGCAGAACCGCGTCCTACAGACAAAGTCTTTGTTTTCTGCGAAGGAAAGGTTCTCGCATCTATCGATGAAGAAGGTATGGAGCTGCCTGATATGAGCAGCATAGCCTCTTTGTTTGAGCAGGTGCAAAAGTACGCTGTGTATGCCTTTTCCGTCGACGATAAACCTATATTTCTCATGCTTCAAGATGGCAATGCAGACAAGGAGCTTCCTGCAGGAATGGAATACATAGAGCTGAGGAAGTTAAATGATGCTAAGGAGGATTGGCTTGCATTTGCAGCTGTTACCGCAAGCCACCTTAATCACTGGTATGGAGAGCATCGCTTTTGCGGAAGCTGTGGGAGCAGACTTGAATTATCGGACACTGAAAGAGCTACGGTATGCCCTCAGTGCGGAAATGTTCAATATCCTCGCATTTCTCCTGTTATCATGGCTGCAGTTACAGACGGTGACAGGCTGCTTGTAACAAGATATGCCGGCCGGGAATATAAAGGCTTGGCGCTGATTGCCGGATTTGTGGAGATTGGCGAATCCTTAGAGGGTGCCTTGGAGCGAGAGGTTATGGAAGAAGTGGGACTTAGAGTAAAAGATATCTCTTACTTTGGAAGCCAGCCATGGGGGTTTTCGGATTCTGTTATTTCAGGATTTTTCGTTAAACTGGATGGAAAAGATAATATTTATCTTGATGAAAACGAATTGTCAGAGGCTGTGTGGCTGTCAAGAGATGAGATTCCTCCTCAAGATTCGGATATAAGTATAACAGCGGCGATGATTGAAGCGTTTAGGAAAGGGGTAAAAGTATGAGAGTGAAGCAGTTTGTTATGGCTTATGAGGTTGAACATGATAAGATAAAAAAACTTCTTTATGATGAATTTGAATCTCTGAGGCCTGTATTGAGAATTAATATAGAGATAAGAAAAGAAAATCTTGGTTCAGAAGCTGAAGATGAGATGGTTCGTATAGAGTTCAATACGCCTGTAGTAGCGAGGGGAAAAAGAGGCTGGCTTAATCTGAGAACTTGGGACAGTACTGGGATGTCTATTTCCTATCAAAATGTTGACAGATACAAAAGAGAAAAAAATGACGGCAATGATACGGTTGAAAAGAAAGATACTATAAAGTTTACTGCACCTTTTCTTGCTATAGAATATACAGGAGTAGGTATAGTTGGCGGCTGTCCTGCTGAAGATGACAATGATGGATGTTTTTTCTGGGAAGAAGATAGTAAAAAATATATTTTCGCAGCGTCAGAAGTCATAGATGGCTTTAAGGAATATTGTGATTGTGAGTTTCAGTGGACAGATCCATTTATGGAAGAAATGAAAATACCATGCCGGAAGATATTGGGAGCATATAAAGTTGAGTTTGAGAGGTTATGATAAGCGATAAATATGTATACGAAAAACGCTGTAAGATTTTATTGGATAGTAAAAAGAGCAGAAAATATCAATCTAATTTCCGCTCTTTTTATTATTTACAGATTCTCTGACATTTCCGCAACCTTCAGCATGATGGCGCACTCTATTCTCTTTTTATGAAGCCGGCATCCCATATCATATACTCCGGTTATGGAGCCTGTGGTGTGATAGGCGTTGGCGGCGCAGCCTCCGCTGCAGTAAAGCTTGGCGAAGCAGTCTGCGCATTCCTCGTGGGAATATATGTTGCAGCTTTTAAACTGGTGACATACAGAGTCGTTGGTTATGCCGTCATATATATTGCCTAAGAGAAACTTTTCGTCTCCCACAAACTGGTGGCAGGGATACAGGTCTCCCGAAGGAGTAACGGCCACGTATTCTGTGCCCACGCCGCATCCGGATATACGTTTTACGATACAAGGTCCTCCTGTAAGGTCTATCATATAATGGTAGAAATTAAAGTTACGTCCCTTGCCCTCTCTTTTGCGGTCAAGTATTTCGCATGCCAGACGCTCGTATTCCGAAAGAAGCTTGGGCATATCGGATTCCTTCAGTGCATAGGGAGCGTCGTCCGGGGCAACAACCGGCTCAATGGAAAGCTCCTTGAAACCCAGGTCTGCCATATGGAGAATGTCGTTTGTAAAGTCCGTGTTATAGTGAGTATATGTGCCGCGCATATAGTAGTCCTGCTGGTTTCTGGACTCGGCAAGCTTTTTAAAGGCAGGGAGAATCATGTCGTAAGTGCCTTTTCCCCCACGGGTTTTTCTCATATTATCGTTGATATCTTTTCTTCCGTCGAGACTGATGACCACGTTGCTCATTTCCTTGTTGGCAAAGTCAATGACCTCGTCATCAAGCAGAACTCCGTTTGTTGTAAGTGTAAAACGAAAATTCTTGTTGTGTTCTTTTTCCTGCTGTCTCCCGTATGCGACTAATTTTTTTACAACATCAAAATTCAGGAGAGGTTCTCCTCCGAAAAAGTCGACTTCCAGATTG
>OLOZ01001233.1_pt1 | contig 18423 bp, 14 predicted proteins | sample 1673021 | NCBI WGS metagenome assembly OLOZ01 (sample SAMEA3136747, study PRJEB25190) | human gut metagenome | biome: human gut; feature: human-associated habitat; material: faeces | place: Austria | collected 2013
GATAGGCTTGCCTGTTATTTGTTATAATTGCAAATTAGTTTTTATAGTATAATATTTTGCACGTTCCGGACAATTTATCGACAGTCTGAAAGGGTGTTGCGGTGCAACACTCTCTTTTAAATTAAATCAGAGGTGATTAGATTAAATGGATAGTTTAATTTACAGTCTTAATGCGACACTTCCCGTATTCCTTGTTATAGTGGTCGGATACGTTCTGAAACAGATAGGAATTCTAAATGACGGATTTGTTAAGACGGCGAATAAGTTTAACTTTGTTGTGACGTTGCCGGTGCTGTTGTTCGTTGACTTGTCAACTACCGATATAATCGGCGATTTTGATATTACATATGTTTTGTATTGTGCATTTGTTACGACAGTGGCATTTTTCGGATTGTGGATTGCGGCAAAGTTTTTGATTAAAGATAAAAAGATAGTGGGTGAGTTTGTACAAGCCGGTTATCGTAGCAGTGCGGCGATATTGGGTGTTGCGTTTATTCAAAATATATACGGCGACAGCGGAATGGCGCCTGTTATGATTATCGGCTGTGTACCGCTTTTCAATATATTTGCGGTGCTTGTTTTGACTTTTGAGGGGGAAAAGGACGGCGGTGGCAAAGGCAATATTATAAATTCACTTATTAATATTGTTAAAAATCCTATTATAATAGGTATTGTTTTAGGTGTTGCGGCGTCACTTTTGAAAATTGATTTTCCCGAAATAATCGATAAAACATTAGCATCGCTTGCAAAAATGGCATCACCGCTTGCACTTATAACAATCGGTGCGGGCTTTGAGGGACGAAAAGCGATAGCGAAAATTAAGCCGACAATAGCGGCAACTATGATTAAACTCGTTGTCCTGCCGGCGGTATTTTTGCCGATAGCAATAAAGCTCGGTTTCCGTGACCAAGCACTTGTTGCACTTATTATAATGCTTGGCTCACCGACAACTCCGTCAAGCTATATTATGGCTAAAAATATGGGGCACGAGGGTGTGCTTACATCAAGCGTGGTCGTTGCAACGACGCTTATGTCGTCATTGTGCCTTACGTTTTGGATTTTTGTTGCGAGGTACTTCGGATATATAATATAAAGAGAACGGCAGGCGACAACTTGTCGCCTGCACAAAAATCACATCTTACGATGTAATTTTTGAGTATTTTCAAAGAAAAAATCATAAAGTTCCTCCAAAGTCGAAACTTTAGATTTTAAGCCATTTCTGCCGCACAGGTCGCCAGAAATGATTTTCAATGAGGTTAGCACCTCAAACATCCTAAAATAAAGTAGACAAAACCATTATGGTTTTGTCTGCAATTTGAGATGGCTACATATTCGTAGCCATTTTTTTATTAACAAAATATTCATAAATAAAATTCTTCCTTTAAGGTTTATTTAAGAAACTAAATGTATAATGAAATCAACATAAAGGAAAGGGGTAATAAGAATGAATATCGGATTAAAGAAAAAGATAATAAGTATAGCAGCAGTAGTTGCAATTACCGCAACAATCGGCAACGGATGTGTTTTGGCAAAGAGCAATGATATTACGGTTACATATGACGGTGAAAATATCAGCTTTGACGTTCAGCCTGAAATCGTAGATGACAGAGTAATGGTTCCTATGCGTACCATATTTGAAACATTCGGTGCAAAGGTTAAATGGGACAGCGACACGCAGACGATAACAGCAAAGAAAAAGTCAAAGACTATACAAATGACTATCGGCAGCAGTGATATGACTAAGAATGACGAAACATATTCATTTGATGTTTCACCTATAATTGAGGACGGAAGAACACTTGTTCCGATTCGTGCAATAAGCGATATGCTCGGACTTGATGTTGAGTGGAACGAAAAGAACAACACAGTTACAATAACCACTCCGCAAGATGATGAGGACGAGTCTTGGAAAAACAACACAGGAACGGTTGATCTTGACAATGTTGAAGTTACAGGTGACGGTATAAGCGTATCGGATAACATTATAACAATTTCAAAGGGCGGTGACTTTGAAGTCACAGGCACACTTGATGGCGGCCAAATTGTTATTGACACCGAAGAAAAAGTTAAACTTCGTTTGTCGGGTATGAGTCTTACAAATAAAAACGGCTCGGCTGTATATGTAAAGAATGCCGACAAGGCTTATATCACTTTGACGGACAATACCGAAAATACTTTAACGGACGGAGAAAATTACACAAGCGGTGATGAAAATGAAAAAGGCTGTATAACATCAAGAGATAATCTTGAAATTAAGGGCAGTGGCTCACTTACAGTAAACGGAAATTATAATCACGGTATTTTCAGCAGTAACAGCATTGAAATCGGTAACGGAAATGTTACCGTAAATGCAAAAAATGACGGTATTCATGCAAATGACACGCTTGCGATAAGCGGAGGTACTGTAAATGTTACTGCAGAGGGTGACGGACTTCAAGCAGAAGAAATACTTGATATATCGGACGGTGAAGTGAATGTTACGACAACAGGCGAGGTTAAGGCAAGTACATCTAATGACTTCGGCGGTCGAGGTGAAATGAAAGATTCGTCACAAATGACAGATGATGAAATTCAATCAATGCGTGAACAAATGAATAATAATCAATTTACGCAAACAGAAGAAAGTGACGACAGTGAAGATACTTCAAGCAAAGGTATAAAAGCGGATTGGATGTTTGATATATCGGGCGGTGAAGTTACAGTTGATTCGACAGACCATGCTATTCATTGCACGTCTGATATAAATATTACGGGTGGTACACTTAATTTATCGTCGGAGAGAAAAAAAGGTATATCAGGTCATGGTGATGTAACGATTGATGATGGTGATATAACGATAACAAAATCAACCGAGGGTATTGAAAGTAAGAAGATTTTGACGATAAACGGCGGTAATATTGACATAACTGCAAGTGATGACGGATTTAATTCAGGCGGTACAGGTGCAAATCAAAACGGCGGTTTCGGCGGCGGTACTAATATGCAAGGCGGTCAGCAGGGCGGCAGAGGTCAAATTGGCAGACGAAACAGTAACGGACAGGGCGGTAATCAAATGACACCGCCGGAAATGCCAAGCGACCAAAACGGCGGACAAATGACACCTCCGAATATGCAACAGGCCGAGGGTAATGAACAGGACAGTGAACATCATATCCAAATCAACGACGGTAATATTAAAATAGTTGCCGATGCAGACGGTATTGATTCAAACGGTTCATTGTTCATCAATGGCGGTACTGTTACGGTTGACGCACAGGCAATGGGTGCAGAAAGTGCTTTTGATACAGACGGTGCGTTTATAGTAAACGGCGGTACAATTATAGGTGTAAGCGGCAGCGGTATGGACGAAAGTCCGAACAGCTACTCTGCTCAAAACGTAATTTTGGCATACACAACTTCACAGATTTCCGCGGGTGATGAAGTTAAGATAACTGATTCAAACGGTAAGACAATCGCTGAGTATACAGCAGTTAAAGGAGGAAGTAAGATTGTGTACTCATCGGATAAACTTAAAACAGGTGAAACGTATACGGTTTACGCAAGCGGTGAAGAAGTCGGAAGTGCCGAAATTGAAAGCAGTATAACGAAGATAGGAACAAAGTCAAATTCTGGTTTCGGCGGCGGTCACAGACAAAAAACAGCGGATAACACAACTGACACAAGTGCAACAAATTAATAAATAAGGCAAGCCATATCGGCTTGCCTTAACGTGTTGAAATGTGAAAAAAGGACGTCGAATAACAGCCACCACTCCGACATTGCGTGCCACCTCTCTTCAAGGAGAGGCAAGTAAGGCTCCCATAGAGGGGAGCTGTCGACAGAGTCGAATGAGGGGTGGTGATAGAGGAACAGAAAAAGGGCGACCAATGATCGCCCCTCCGCAAAATAAAACATCATTCCACAAATTTAAAATTAATAACATCGAAAAGTCCCGAATCGGTAATACGAACTTCGGGGATTACAGGTAGCGGCAAAAATGCAAGTGACAAAAACGGATCGATTTTATCTGTTATATTAAGCACTTTTGCGGCACTGTAAAGGTTATCGTGTTCTCTTGTAACTTCATCGGCTGATTTTACGGACATAAGTCCCGCAATATCAAGAGTCATTGACGCGATAACTTTACCCTCTGAACAAACTGCAATACCGCCGCTTGTACCGAGAGTATTTACGGCAAGTGCCATATCGCTGTCGTTATCGCCGATAACGATTACATTATGGCTGTCGTGACCGATAGAAGTGGCGATAGCACCGTTTGTAATTCCGTAATTGGTTACAAATCCGATACCCTTTGTACCTAAATTATGATGACGTTCGATAACGCATACTTTAGAAAGGCTGTCGGAATACGATACAGTAACCTTTTTTGTGATAATACTTTCGGGTATAAGTTCGATAGCGTCAAATTTGTCTTTAACATCAGTCTTGAAGAAGTCGGCTGATATTTTCGGCAGATGAACGGTATTTGTAACTTTTGAATTGTCAACCGTTTCGCATTCAAACAATGCTGTACCGTTTTCACATACAAGTTTGCCGTTTTTGTAGACTTGTGATATTGAACTTAAATTCAAATCGTCGGCAACGACAATATCGGCAACATATGACGGAGCTATTGCTCCTTTATTCTTCATACCGTACATTTCACAAGCGTTAAGCGTTGCCATAATGATTGCGTCAATATTGTTAAGACCGAGTGAAACGGCTTTTCTGATACAGTGGTCAATACTGCCGTCACGAATAATTTCGCCGACAAATCTGTCATCGGTACAAAACGCACAACGTCTTAACGTATAAGGGGTTACACCCTTGATAAGTTTTGCAACGTCAAGCGAAAGCGTACCCTCACGAAGAAGAATATACATACCTTTGCTTATTTTTTCGGTCATTTCTTCAACGACACTGCATTCATGGTCGGTTTTTATACCGGCACTTGTATATGCGTCAAGCTCATGACCCGAAAGCAAAGGTGCATGACCGTCGATAATGTCAAGACACAACTTACCGAGTGTTTCATCATCACCTGAAACAATACCGGGATAATTCATCATTTCACCGATACCGAAGAACTTAGGTGCAAGTTTTTGAGTTGTTTTTGCGTCAAGATTAGCACCTGTATGTTCAAAAGGCGTTGCAGGTACACATGACGGCAACATAAGATTTACGTCAAGCGGAATATTTTTCGCAGACTTTAACATAAATTCAAGACCGTCCTCACCGCATACGTTTGTTATTTCGTGAGGATCGGCAATAACGGTTGTAATACCGTGAGGCATAACTGCCTTTGCATATTCGGACGGCTGCGTCATAGATGATTCAATATGAACGTGCGAATCAATAAAACCCGGCATAACATATTTGCCGGAAACGTCTTGTTCGTTTTCACCGCTGTATGAACCGACACCGCAGATAATACCGTCTTTTATAATAACATCGGCTTTAATAACTCTGCCCGAAAAAACATCGACAACGTTTCCGCCTTTAAGTATTAAATCAGGTGCGATACGTTCCATAGCCGTATCAATATATGTTTTTTTCACTTAATATCACCTCGTACAATTATGATATAGTTATTATATACTAAAAGTTAATAATATTCAAATGAAATGTGAATAAAGTGTAAATTCATATTGTATCAAAAGTGTAAATATTGACTTAGAATAATTGTGGTGGTAAAATGGTTAAGTAAATTAACAAAATTTAATATTACGGTGTGTGGGGGGATACACGGTGAAAGAAGAAATGTTTCTTCAATGTTGGGAAATCGTAAGCAGGATGGAGCTGTGGTTTCTTTCAAAGTGTCCTTTTGAGGAAATGTCAAGGGGCGATTATATGATGTTGAATTTACTTACTCAGTCCGCAAATGACGGAAAAATGATGACGGTCACTATGATGAGTGACATTTTAAAAGTCAGTAAGGCGGCTATTTCTCAAAGCATAAAGGCTTTGAAGAAAAAAAACTGGGTTAAAAGTATATCGGATACAACCGATAAGCGTAAGAGTTATATAGTTCTTACTGACGAGGGCAGAAAAGCATATGATAATCAAAGGAAAGTTATAATCAGAAACTTACAGGAATGTTTCAGAGATGTAGATGAAGCAGACCTTAAAATGTTTTGCGATAAATTAACTAAAGTCGCAGAGCAGATAAGTTAAAAATATAAAGGTGCAGGAGGCAAGAAATATGGGAGATTTTACTTCTGAAAAGGAGCAAAAGCTTTTGGAAAGTGAAGCAGAAGTATCTAACACAGAAGATACAAATGCAGACGAACTCACTTTTGAAGAAATATCTGGATTTTCAGATGATGATGACAACAGTGATGAAGAAAAGAAACCGAAAAAGAAATTCATTGGATATGACAAACAAAACAAGAAGTTCTTTATCGGTAAGTTTAAGATAGGCAAGAAATTACTTATAATTATTCTTGTAATAGCAATACTTGCAGGTATATGTTCGGGACTTATTATAAAGTCTAAAAACAACAGTGCCGTAAAAGTTATGTATACCGATTCGCCGGTTGAACGTCGTACTATCACAAATACAATCACAGGTTCATCATCTATCGAGCCGAATGATTCGTATAAAGTAACAACTATCAAGTCGGGCGATATAACAAGTGATACATTCAAAGAGGGTGACGTTGTTAAGAAAGGTGATAAGCTTTATCAATTTGAGGACAGCGACGCTCAAAATTCTTTGAGTACGGCAAAAAATGCACTTGCAAAAGCACAACAGGCATATGTTGACGCAGTAAAGCAAAAGGCACAGACCGTTTCTTCAAACAATATCGGTACAAAGTCTGCACAAAATGCAGTAACAAAGGCATTAAATTCGCTTAATGATACTAAAAACAATCAGTACATACAGTCAAATTCAGCAGGTAAAGTTAAAGAATTATCCGTAAAAGAAGGGGACCATATCAATGCCGGTGCAACGGTTGCAACATTGTATGACGATTCTTATATGAAACTGAGAATACCGTTTAATGAAGTTGATGCCGAAAGTATTCAGACAGGCGCGGTCGCAACAGTATCTGTTATAGGTTCGGGCGATACGATTTACGGAACTGTTAAAGAAAAATCATCGTCAGCCGTTTCAACAGACGCACACGCTAAAGTTGTGTATGTAACGGTTGAAGTCACAAATCCGGGCGCACTTACAACAAATGATTACGGCAGTGCGGAAATAAACGGAGTTGCTTGTGCAAATACGGCACAATTTGAATATGTAAGCGAGGGAACAATCACATCAACGGCATCAGGCACACTTGAAAATCTTAATATTGCGGTAGGAGATTCTGTTTACAGCGGTCAAAAAGTCGGATATGTTAAGTATGATAATCAAAACTCGACAATGAGCAATGCACAGCTTTCATATAATGATGCGGTTTTGGCACTTGAAAAGCAAGTATTGCAAAACGATACTTTCTCACAGGATTCAAGCATAAAGAACGCACAGCTTGCACTTGACGATGCCGAACTTGGTATTGAAAAAGCACAGGACGCAGTTGACGATTATGTTGTCGAAGCACCGATTGAGGGTACAGTCGTTAAGAAAAACTCAAAAGCAGGCGATACGATAGATTCTTCAAATGCAACAGATCCGCTTTGTGTAATTTACGATTTGTCAAGCGTTAAATTCTCTATTGATGTTGACGAAACGGAAATAGCACTTGTTAAGACAGGTCAAAAAGCTACTGTAACGGCAGACGCGGTAGAGGGTGAATTTGAAGGTGTGGTTACAAAAGTTCCTGTAGACGGTGTAAACGAAAACGGTGTAACAACATACACTATCGAAATTCAAATAGAAAATTACGGTGATTTGTTGCCGGGTATGAATGTTGACGCCGAAATTGTTGTTGAAGAGGCTGACAATGTAATTGCAGTGCCTGTAAACAGTGTAAACAGAGGCAATATTGTATTTGTAAAGGACGACGGAACAACTCACGAAAATGATGTTACGGATATTATAAAGGGTAATAAAGATAAATCGGGTAAAACGGACGATAATAAGGACGATAAACCGCAGTCAAGCGGTATACCGGTTGTAAGCGGCGATACACCGAACGGTGATAAATCGGATAAAAATTCGGCGGCTAAAGAAAGTGTACCTACTAATATAGATGTACCTGACGGTTACCGTGCAATTCAGGTTGAAACAGGAATTAACGATACAGACTATATCGAAATCAAGTCAGGTTTAACAGAAAAAGACCAGGTAAGAACGCTTGACACAGAATCGTCAAGTGCGAATGCGTCATTCGGTGATCAAAATGCTCAAGATATGTATGTAGTTCCTAACGGCAATATGGGCGGAATGTCCGGCGGCGGAATGCCAGGCGGCGGTGGCGGAATGCCAGGCGGCGGAGGTATGTCCGGCGGCGGTGGCGGAATGCCGGGCGGAAGATAAAGCGGAGGTGAAGTAAAATGCCTCCATTGGTAGAAATGAAAGATGTTTATAAGATTTATCATATGGGTGATACGGAAGTTCACGCACTTGACGGAATATCTCTTACTATAAACAAAGGCGAATTTGTTGCGATAGTAGGTCAGTCGGGTAGTGGTAAATCTACTTGTATGAATATTATAGGTTGCCTTGACGTGGCAACAAAGGGTGTTTACAGATTAAACGGCAGAGAAATTAATAATTACAGTCAAGATGAATTGTCTGACGTAAGAAATAAAATGCTTGGTTTTATATTTCAGCAATATAACTTGTTGCCGAAATTAACCGTATTGGAAAACGTTGAACTTCCGCTTTTGTATGCGGGACTTAGCGACGCGGAACAAGAGAAAAGAGCGCTTGCTTCACTTGACAGAGTAGGACTTAAATCAAAAGCGAAAAACCATCCGGCACAGCTTTCGGGCGGTCAGCAACAGAGAGTGTCAATAGCAAGAGCTTTGGCGGGTGATCCGTCGGTAATCCTTGCCGATGAGCCTACAGGCGCGCTTGACTCGCGTACAGGTCGTGAAGTAATGCTGTTTTTGCAGAAACTTAATGCGGAGGGTAATACGATTATTCTTATCACTCACGATAACTCGATAGCGGCGAAAGCAAAACGTATCATTCGTATAACAGACGGACGTATCGTTTATGACGGTCCGGCAGAGGGGGACATAACAGTAATGAATCAGCACGGTGCGGGCGAAGATGCTCCCGAAGATGAAAGAGCAAAGGGGGCGACTTGATTATGAGTATTTGGAAATGTTTTCAGATGGCAATGTCAAGTATTGTCGGCAACAAAATGCGTTCAATACTTACAATGCTCGGTATTATAATCGGTATTACGGCGGTTATTGCGCTTGTAAGTCTTATGTCGGGAATGACATCGGAAATAACGGACGCATTTGAAGAAATGGGTATTGAATCAATCAATGTTTCAATTCAAGACCGTTCCGCGACAAAGGAAGTAAAGCCTGAAGAAATGGAACAGCTTGCGGAAGAACATTCCGACATTATTGCAGGTCAGTCACCGACAGTTTCAATGCCTGCATTTATAAAAAACGGCAGTGATACAATTTCAACACAGGCGACAGGTGTAAACGAATACTATCTCGGAATGAAGAAGTATAACATTACATACGGACGTGAGCTTACATATGTTGACGTTGAGAGAAAGCAGAAAGTCTGCGTTATCGGTACTTATATAGCAAAAGAAGTTTTCGGCGGTGACGCACTCGGTAAGTCTATTCAAATAACGGGTACGCCGTATGAAGTTGTCGGAATACTTGAAGAACAGGACGACTCGACAGAAAATTCTTCGGATAACTGTGTGTATATACCATACACTTTGGCGTCATACACAAACCGTACATCAACCGTAAGCAGCTATGTTGTCTATGCGGTTGACCAGGAAAAGGTAGAAGAGGCGGTTTTGCTTTTAGAAGCACTTTGCGATAAAGATATAGGCGACAGTGATTACTATACTGTAACGTCAATGAAGTCTATGGCAGACAGTGTAACCGATATTCTTGATAAAATGGAACTTATGCTTATCGCAATCGCGGCTATATCGCTTGTTGTTGCCGGTATCGGTATTATGAATATTATGCTTGTGTCGGTTACGGAACGTACAAGGGAAATAGGTATCAGAAAATCACTTGGTGCAAAGCAGAAAGATATACTTTCTCAATTCGTTATTGAGGCGGGTATGCTTAGTTGTTTGGGCGGTATAATCGGTATTATTGTAGGCTCACTTTTGGCAATACTGGCAGGTAAACTTTTGGGGATGGATATATTACCGACATCGACATCTATTGTAGTATCGTTTACGGTTTCGGCGATGATAGGTGTGTTCTTCGGCTATATGCCTGCTAAAAAAGCTGCCAAATTAAACCCGATAGATGCGTTAAGATACGATTAATCGTCCGGATTAAATTGCCCACAGCACATTTTTTTGCTCGGGGCAGTACAAACGTACGGCACCGCTCGCTGCAAAAACGCACTGTGAACAATTTTCTCTCGGACTGAGATTTTCTTGATTTTATAGTATGTACGATAATATTGCACGGAAAGGAAGTAAGTTATGAAGAAAATAATTTCTTTTGTTTTGGCGGCGGCTATGTCATTATCGACTTTGCCTGTATTGGCAGACTGGAACAATGACGAAGATATTATGTCGCTTTTGTCGGAACTTAATATAATGGTCGGCGATGATGACGGCAATTTAAGACTTGATGACAATGTATCAAGAGCGGAATTTGCGAAAATTGCAGTAGCGTCATCAAGCTACAAAGATACAGTAGCAACAGGTTTAAAAGTATCACCTTTTAAAGATGTTACATATACTCACTGGTCAGCACCTTACATAAAGGCCGCTGTATCAGCCGGAATTGCGGAGGGATATGTTGATTCGACATTCAGACCTGACAATACGGTATCATATGAAGAGGCACTTACAATGGCATTAAAGGTGCTGGGATACACAACACAGGATTTTGGCGATTCATGGCCTTACGGTCAAATGGGGCTTGCAAACAGTCTTGAAATTACAAAGAACGTAAATGCCGAGCAAGGTAAGGCACTTACAAGACGTCAGGTTGCAAGACTTATTTACAATACACTTGACACAAAAATCAAAGATAATCAAAGCAAACTTATAACTTCAGTGTTTGACAGTAAAGTTATTGAGGGTGTTACGATTATTGCATCACACAACGAGGACAGCTCACTTGGTACTGACAAAATCTATACAACAGCCGGAACATTTGAATTTGACGGTAATTTCAACAGCGATTATGTCGGCAGAAAAGGCGATATTGTCGTAAAGAACGATGAAGATTTTGTGTCATTTACACCGCGTGACCAGCGAGTTGAAGAATACACCGTTTCAAACGTAATCGGTTCCGATATAATTCTTGACGGCGATATGTATAACATCAATTCAAACACAACTACATATTACAAGTCACAGGCACTTACATACGAAAATGCCGCAATGCAAGCCGAAAAAGGCGATACATTCAAACTATTTAAAAATTCAAACGGTTCTGTTGACTATGCAATGCTTGTTGCAAAAGACAGCGAAACAGGTACGGACAGCTTTGATAAATATGTAATCTATTCACTTCTTTCAGATGCAGTTATATGTTATAAAAACGGCAGTTTTGAACAGATTGATATAACAGACGGCACAACTTGTTACAAAGATAAGAATAAGAGTACATACGGTGCTGTAAAGAATGAAATGGCAATGGGCGACATTCTTTATGTCAAGATGGACGGAAGTAATGTTGATTACGTAAGCTATGAAAAGGGTAATATGGAAGGACCGGTCAAGGTTACAAATTCAAATTGGATCGCGAACTTCGATACAAACGGTTCGACAACGGTAATGAGAAGCGGTAATAAGGTTGACGCGTCAGAAATTCAGCTTAACGATATTATTTACTATTGTAAAGATTTGAATATGGTGCTTGCTTATACGGATAAAGTTACAGGCGTGTACGAAAAGGCGTCACCGACAAAGGATTCGCCGACAAGCGTTACAATTTCGGGTAAAGAGTATTCTGTTGAAAGCGTAGACGCATTTAATGCACTTTCATCAAGCGGAACATTTAAGTACGGTGATACCGTAACACTTCTTCTTGGCAGAAACGGCGAAGTAGCCGGAGTTGTCGGCGGAAGTGAAAGCACATCTTCACACACAACAGTAGGATTTGTTACGGAAACAGGCAAAAAAGATTTCACAAACCCTGATAATACGGTATATTCAAGTTACTATGCAAAGGTTGTTACACCTGACGGAACAGTAAATGAATATGCGACTTCATCAGATTGCAGTTCGCTTAAATGTGCTGTAGTAAATGTATCATTTACAAACGGTAAAGCAAGTCTTTCAATAGCAAAGGGGTATGACAACGTAAGCGGTAAGTTTAATTCCGAAAAGAATAAATTTGGCGATTATACCCTTGCAGACGATGTGAAGATTCTTGACACTGCCGGAACTGCAAGCGACGACGTAGCAATGTACACAAGAATTTATCCGCAGCGTCTTGACGGTGTTACGATAAAATCTTCAAGCGTATTGTATTATTCAAAGAATAGAGCTGGTGAGATTGACGAGCTTATATTGAAAGATATAACGGGTGATGCTTATAAGTACGGTGTAATCACTGCTGCTGATTCGACTACTCATACATATACTATTGATATAGACGGTACGCAAAACACATATGCGACTGCATTCTCAACAAATGTAAGAGGTCCGCACAGATTCAGTATGAATCAGACAGGTATTGAAAGTATGCGTCAGCTTTCATCGTATCCAAGCAATATAACTTCGCTTACACGTACAGAGGCGAAAATCAATAATCAAACATATTTGCTTAGTGATAAGGTGATTGTATATCATAAGACAGATGTTAATAAATATTTGAAGATAACACTTGATGATGCTATAAACGGAAATTATAAGCTTACTGCTTATTACGATAAGGCACAGACATTGGGTGGCAGAATTCGTATAATAATAGCTCAATAAGATGAAAAACAAGCGATGAAAATCGCTTGTTTTTTGCGTAATATTAAAATTTTATAAATTTGACGGCAGATATATTGACATATTAAATGTCAGTGATTATAATAATAGGTAAAGAAGGCTATGTGTAAATTAAAAAAGGCGGTAGAATAAATGAATTCAGTTTTGTATTGTTTGCATAATTTGTCACAAAAATCGCATTTAAGACGTATGGAAAAGTTTACTCAGCACGGTGACACTTCGTGCCTTTTGCATACGATTGCGGTTGCGTATTACAGTATTAAAATTGCCGAGTTTTTCGGTATAAAATACAAAAAGCGTGACCTTATAAGAGGCGCATTGTTGCACGATTATTTCTTATATGATTGGCATGACGGCGAAAAGGAGAGAAGAATACACGGTTTTACTCATCCTATGACGGCTCTTAGAAATGCTGACAGAGATTTTGATTTGACCGATACAGAACGCGATATTATAAAAAAGCATATGTTCCCGCTTACTGTAATTCCGCCGACCTGCCGAGAAGGCTGGATAGTATGTTTGGCGGATAAATATTGTTCTCTTTATGAAACATTTAAAAAAGAAGCGTACAGAAAGATAAATACAAAGATTACGGGGGACTATGCTGAATTGTATAAGGAAATACAAATGATTTAAATAAGGGGGGGTAAATGATGAGTTTTTGCCAATATTTCTTGTGCTTTGCGGTATTTAGCTTTATTGGCTGGGCTTATGAAACGGTATATTACAGCATACAACAAAGAAAATTTGTAAACAGCGGCTTTTTAAGCACTTGCTTTTGCCCTATATACGGTATGGGAGCAATGCTTGATTTGATATTGCTTGGATGGATTGAAAATCCTTTGATACTGTTTTTTGCGGGAATGGTGGTTACCTGCTCGCTTGAATATTTTGTATCGTGGCTTTTGGAAACGCTGTTTCATAAGAGATGGTGGGATTATACAGGTTGGCCCGGTAATATAAACGGACGTGTTTGCCTTATAGGCGGAATTGCGTTCGGTACATTTACCGTTGCACTTATTAAGCTTATTGCACCGGTGACGATTGATATGATTGGCAGCGTGAGGTTACCGGCGTTACATATTATGACGTGCGTAATTGCATTTGTGATGATTGCGGATACGGTTAAGACGGTTAAGTGTATGGATTCGTCAAAACTTTGGTATGTGGAAAAACAAGCCGAATTTATGGACGAGCTGCGTAACGGCAGATGTGTGGGATTGGTAAAAAAAATAAAAGATACATTTAGAAGATAAACGGAGCGTTTTTGCTCCGTTTTTGTGTGCAAAAAATCAGCAGTTGAATAATAGAATTCAGCTGCTGATTATATTTTTGAAAAATCAGATTATCGTGTTACCGTTTTTGAGTCGGTGATTGGAACAAGATTGTTTAGAGAATTCCACCACATAACTTTTACGGTATGAGTTGCAGAAAGTAGGGAAACACTTATATTCTCCTGTGGTGAATGGGTAGTACAACGTAATAATTTGCCGCCCGAATTAAATTCAGAAATTAAGATAATTCCGCCTAAAGTGCTGTTTGTGAGTTTAACAGATATATTGTTGCCTTCAATGTTGCAGTTAATATCATGTGTAGGACTTGCTGTAGGACTCATTGTAGCAGTTGGGCTTGTTGCAGGAGTTATTGTCGGATTTGTAGTCGCAGTCGGACGTGGTGTAGGTTTTGGGGAAGAAGTCGGAATTAGTGTCGGACTCGCTGTCGGAGTTGCAGTAGGATTTAATGTAGGTTTTGGAGTTGCAGTAGGCGTTGCTGTCGGAGTTATTGTCGGGGGCGGATGTGGAGTTGCTGTCGGATTTGTTGTATGGGTAGGACATGGAGTTGCAGTAGGAGTAGGACTCGGAATAGGACTCGGAGTCAACGTCGGAGTAGGGGTTGTTTCTGCAATTCCGCTAATTTCAAACTCTAATTTATCTGCTGACATATTTGTTACATAAACAAATATGTCGTTACCAATATAAAGTTCTTCGCCGTCACCGACTGCACAATCTGACATAGTTGAGTATTGACCGTTAGAAACGACCTGCATATTCCAGTTAGCGCCTGTAGTGTTTATATTTGAGGGAAAACGTACACCTGTGTTAGCAAGATAGCAAATCAGTCCGCTCTTAAGTGTTACACCTTTTATCAAGTCACCGGTATTGCACGAATAGAGTTTCTTGTTTTTTGTATCATATTTGTTACCATTGTCATCGAATTGACGATATTCCAAATAAAGAGTTTTTCCGTTCGGTAAATCTCGTTTATATGCAACAACTTCATTTTGAGCTGAGGCAGGATAGAGTGTATATGTACCGTTTTTATTAATGGTTTTAATTTGATTATTGTCAAGCCAACCGAGCGATTCGCGTTCTTTAACGGAAATATACTGTCCGATAGGGGTTAGATGTTTTGCCATCAGTGACATATAATACACCGCGCTTGTTTGGTTGGAGCGGTACAAGTCTTTCAAGCCAAGTGCGTGCATGGTTTCGTGACATATTTTACCTGTCGGTAAAATAGGCAGATTATCCTCACCGCGATAAAGCACAAGTCCGTTTACGTTTTCGTAGTTGCACGTTAGCTGTAAATATTCTCCACTCTGATAAGTATTAACTCCTTCTTGCACTGAAATCATATTTGAATATGAGTGATAGTCCCAAAGAGGTGAATTCCAACCAACCGAAATATTTTGCGTTGTATTTTTGTAAATCACAGTAATTAAATCAATTTTTCCGTCACGGTTTCGGTCAAGGTCGGCAAAATTGTATTGATTTTCTTCTATATCTTTTGGCTTGTTTCCGTTCGTGATTGCGTTTGAAATTGTATTCGCCCAATCAGTCTGTAGTTCATACATTCTGGAATTTTCTTCTCCACTCTCGTAACCGTAAGGGTTTTGGTCATCTTTTTCGGCATAATAACCGCGTGGCTTTGAAAGTGTGAGCGAATTGTTGTTGTCAAAAAGATAAAGCGTTTGCATATTCATTTTCCCGCCGCTTACTGTTTTGAAATAGTCAGCGACATTGTATACACTTTTATTATATGTATTGTCTAAAATGTTGCGGACAGTTGTGTCGGCATAAGTGTTGTTGATAAATTCGTCCTCGTCAGAAAATTTCATAAATACAACAAGATTTGTGAAAGTTGGTGCGTTTGATTCGTCCGATAAAACCGCACCACAGGGAATAGTCCCGAAAATTAATATTAACGTGGTTATAATACATATTGCTGTTTTAAATAGTTTTGTTTTATTTTGCATTGTTTTCTCCTAATAGTCAGAGGAATAATCTCAGCTGACAAAGTAATTTAGATATTGTTCAACGTCAATCGGTTATAGCGTCAACAACGTCATTAAAGTTTTTCCTTAATAGCTATATTTTTGCAGTTAGGCGGGCATACCTTTCAAATTAAACTTACATTTCTCTAATCAACAATTTAGGAACACCTATTATTCGGCAGTGCTTTAATTCTTCACCCGCAATTAATATTGGCGGAACATTCGGATTGACAGGAACTAACCTCAACCAATCTTCATCTTCTACAAACTCGATTTTTTTTAATGTTGATATTTCGTCATTGTATATCACTGCTCCGACATCACCACTATAATTAACGGTGCTTTGACGTAAGATTAATACTTTATCGCCGTCTTGATATTGAGGATACATACTGTCACCCTTAATGCACAGTACAAAGAAATCTTTCGGAGTATGTCCTTTTAAATATGAATTAGGAATATCGACTTTATCTCCGTCCCATGATTCAATAGCGATATGATTATATCCTTTCGCTATGTCACCTATAACGGGGAATGTTGTGTAGTCCTCTGTTATATTCGGATTTGGAAATTTATCATCTGTATATATTTCCGTTTCGTGTTCGTCCAGTCCCATTAAGTAGCTTGGAGTTGTTTGAAGTGCATTGGCAAAAGCTATGATTTTTGATTGAGTTATATCATTTTTGCCCATTTCAATTTTATTTATAGTTGAACGGGATTTATAACCTAACTTAGTTGCAAGTTCTTCTTGTGACATTCCGAGTTCTTCTCTGCGTGCTTTTATTCTCTTATATAATTCCATAAAATATCACTTCCTGTCTAAACATTTATTGTCATTATTAATATATCATAATGTAGACTATTTGTCAACTTTGCTTTAGAATTATAAAAAAGTTGATGAATAATCTACAAAATAAGGACATTCCTGTTAAGTAACAAAAACGAGGTGAAATTCACGGCAAGATAGAGAAAGATTGCGAAAGTGACGAAATGGGAACAATCGCAAGGAAAAATTGTTGTGAAACTTATTGACAAAGGATATATAAACAAAATTATATAGGATATTTGTGTAAATATTGTAAGAAGAAACTTGACAGAGAAATTGAGAAAGGATATAATATTAATGTAAGTTCGTATGCGATAGGAACATTGGACGCTACTGAGTATGACGAAACATATACAGAGTATAGGGTGCAGAAATGGATAGAAGGGGGAATAATGCGATGAGATTAATAAAGACGGAAGAAGAAAAAAATTTGGAAAAAATATATGCACCGTACTATGATTATACAAAAACACCGGCTTTAAGTCCTGATGCACCAGACGAGGCAGTTAAAGCATATCAAAAACAACAAGAGCTGTTTAAAAGAAAATATGCAGAAGCAGAAGCTTTGTTTTTTAGTAACGGAGATAATTGAAGATAAGAATTAAAGCACGTCTTAGGGCGTGCTTTTTTGATACGAAAAAGGAGAGTGGGATAAGTGAATATACGAGGTTTACCCCGCCTTAGCACCTATGAAACGGTGCTTTTTTGACCGTGATACGGTGAAGAATGCGATATATGAAAAGTGGCTTGACGGAAGATTGCGTATAATGGACGCAGGTTGTTTTGGCGACTAAAAAAGGCTTTTGTTTTAGACGATAATGCAAAATCGTTTCTTGCGGAGCAAGGTTATGTAATACCGTATTTTACACAGAACGATTTACAAAGTGAAGATTTTGTAAGAAGTTTTATCTTCTATTATTACACAGAAGGTTACGGTGCGGATACGTCTGCTCAATATAAAAACGGATATTTTGAATGGTCCGAAAATTCCGTAAGAGATACTTATAAATTGCTTTTCGGTGCAGATATGCCCGAATATCACCCAACCGATAACGGCAGTGTTTTATATGAAAACGGTAATTATAAAATCAGTGTTTCAAATCGCGGAGACGGCAGATATGAATTTATAAGTGCCGAAAATGTCGGTGACGGAATGGACGTAGTATTTAAAAATACCGATTCAACAGGAACTGATTTCGGAAATGTCACGTTCCGCCTTGTTCCGACAGATAACGCAAACGGATATATAATTACTCAAAAGACAAATTAAAAATTTCAAATAAGGCTTAAAAAGTACATCGAAATTCGATGTACTTTTTTGTATG
>OLOZ01001239.1_pt1 | contig 18382 bp, 10 predicted proteins | sample 1673021 | NCBI WGS metagenome assembly OLOZ01 (sample SAMEA3136747, study PRJEB25190) | human gut metagenome | biome: human gut; feature: human-associated habitat; material: faeces | place: Austria | collected 2013
AGAAACCCTGGGAGAGGGCGATATGGGATATATGCTGATGGTGCTGCCTGTGCTTTTGATGGGAATGCTGTTTTCCTTTGCCATAGGGACTTTGTATTCCGTATTTGTCGGAAATGTGATTTATGTAGGATCCAGCCGGTATTTTATGGAAAGCAGAGAGTACGGACAGGATCGGGGAATCGGAAAGCTGTTTTACGGATTTAAAAGCGGAGCTTATCTGAATACGGTTTTTACTATGTTTATGATGAACCTGTTTATTTTTCTCTGGTCGCTGCTTCTGGTAGTGCCGGGAATTATTAAATCCTATCAGTATCGGATGGTTCCCTATATTATGGCGGAAAATCCCCAGATGAATTATCGGGATGCGCTGGCTCTCAGCAGCCGTATGACAGAAGGCCATAAGCTGGAGCTGTTTATTCTGGAGCTGTCTTTTGTGGGATGGATGATTCTGGGAAGTCTTTTATGCGGAATCGGAGTGATTCTTGTTCAGCCTTATATTAATGCAACCTTTGCAGAGGTCTATGCAGAGATGCGAAAGGCATCAGGAGCAGCGGGACGGGAGCTGCCTGGATTTGGCCGTCCTGAGGACGATGCGCCGTATACCTATTATACAATGGAGTGATCCGGTCGGATCACTCCTTGCACCAAGGAGAAAATGATGGTATACTGTCGTGGTGAATTTGATGTAAAGTGCCAATCAGGAAGGAAAAGTCATGACTGAAAACTGTGAATACGCCATCCAGGTACAGGATGTAAGCAAGATATACCGGTTGTATGAAAAGCCGATTGATCGCCTGAAGGAATCCCTGAGTCTGACACATAAAAGCTATCACAGGGATTTTTTTGCCCTCAGCAACATCTCTTTTCAGGTGAAAAAGGGAGAAACCGTGGGCATTATCGGAACCAATGGATCCGGAAAATCTACAATCCTGAAGATTATTACCGGAGTGCTGACTCCTACAACGGGAAATGTTCGGGTAAGCGGAGTGATTTCCGCACTTCTGGAGCTGGGTGCCGGATTCAATATGGACTATACCGGAATTGAAAATGTATATATGAACGGTACGATGATGGGATTTACCCGCAGCCAGATGGATGAAAAGCTGCCGGAGATTCTGGAATTTGCCGATATCGGTGATTTTGTATATCAGCCGGTAAAAACCTATTCCAGCGGTATGTTTGTGCGGCTGGCTTTTGCGCTGGCAATTAATGTAGAACCGGAAATTCTGATCGTAGATGAGGCTCTGTCTGTGGGAGATGTATTTTTCCAGTCCAAGTGTTACCGGAAATTTAACGATCTGAAAGAAGCAGGAAAAACGATCCTTTTCGTTTCCCACGATATGGGCAGCGTCATCAAGTACTGTGAGAGATGTCTTCTGATTAACAAAGGAAAACAGGTGATGGTTGGAAAATCGTCGGAGGCAGTCGATGTCTACAAGAAGATTCTTGCCAACCAGTACGATGACGAGACAAAAGAAGAGGAAGAGACCGAAGAGAGTGCAGAACAGACCGAAGAGAGAACCGAAGCAGATGCATCCGGTGCCGTATCGGCAGAAAAGCCGAAAAAAGGCCTCTGGAGAGAACGCCTGATTGCGAATGCGCAGCTGGTAGAGTATGGAGACAAGGCTGCGGAGATCGTGGACTTTGCGATTATTGACCACAAAGGTATGATTACATCTTCTGTGGATAAAAACCAGAGATTCCGCATCAAGATGAAAATCAAGTTCCATGAAACGATGGAGCATCCGATTTTTGCCTTTTCGATCAAAGACCGGAAGGGAACGGAGATTACCGGAACGAATACGGCGCTGGAGGATTACACAAAAGACGTGGTGGAAGCGGGAAAGACCGTCACGGTATGCTTTGACCAGATCATGCCGCTGCAGAGCGGACAGTATCTGATGTCGTTTGGATGTACCAGCTACCATCTGGAAGAGCTGGTGATCCACCACAGACTGTACGATGCTTGCTTCCTGGAAGTCTTCTCCATGAAAGACACCGTAGGATTTTTTGATATGAACTCTACCGTGACCTACGAGTAGGATGCGGAGGATAAACGACGGGGGTTATATGAAAGAAACAATAGGAAATGTTCTTTTGAACCTGGATTATTATGACGGCGAAGATGCTTACAGCGACGGCAGCATTGAGGACCGGCTGCTGGAGATCGTCAAGACGACGCCGAAAGAGGATTACCAGAAGGTAATCCTCACAGAAAAAAGCTGGCCGATTTTTTATCATCTCTCTCCGGAACGGGAAAATATTCTGGACTGGTATGAGTGGAAAGACGATGCTTCCGTATTTGAAGTCGGAGCCGGCTGCGGAGCCATTTCCGGCGTGCTCTGCAGAAATGCAAAGCGGGTAGTGGCAAACGATCTGTCGAAGCGGCGCAGTACGATCAATGCCTACAAAAATCAGGATGCGTCCAACCTGGAGATTATGGTTGGAAACTTTAATGTTGTTGCAGAAAAAATGGAAGAACGCTTCGATTACGTGACACTGATCGGTGTTCTGGAGTATGCAAAAAGCTATATTGGAAAGGATAATCCGTATCCGGAATATCTGGAAAAGATCAATCGTCTCTTAAAACCGGGCGGAAAAATCCTGATTGCGATTGAGAACCGTCTGGGACTGAAGTATTTTGCCGGCTGCAGGGAAGACCATGTGGGCCGGGAATTTGTCGGAATTGAAGGATATCCGGGGATCGATTTTGTCGAGACATTCAGCAAACCGGAGCTGGAGCAGATGCTGCAGGAAAACGGTTTTTCGAAGTTCAAGTTTTATTATCCCTATCCGGATTACAAATTTCCGGCGGTCATTTATTCGGATGAATATCTGCCGAAGCCGGGTGAATTGAGAAAAAATCAGCGGAATTTTGATGCTGACAGGATCACACTTTTTGACGAAGGCAAAGCATTTGACGGAATCCTGAAGTCCGGTCTGTTTCCGGTTTTTTCCAATTCCTTTCTGATTGAAGTGGAGAAAAAGGAGTAAACGTATGAGGAAAGTTCTGTATACGAAATTTTCGAGAGAACGTCGGAACGAATTTCAGATTATGACCCGGATTACAGAAGAGGATGGGATCCGGCGTGTGTGGAAGCTTCCGCTGCAGAAAGAGGGAGAACTCCACATCCGGCATATGTATGAAAACTATAGAAAGCTGGAGCATCTGTACGCCTATGCGGGCGTACAGATCTGCCCATGCGAACTGGATGAAGAAAAATGCGCGCTTGCATTTCCTTTTGTAGAAGGGGAAAGTCTGGAAACGCGCATTTCCCGTCATGGAAAAGAAAAAGATTTTGCATCGCTGAAAAAGGATTATGAACTGCTGTATCAGATCATTGCATCGGCAAAAGGGAAGAAATCCTTTGTGGAAACCGATGCGTTCTGTGAGGTGTTCGGCCATCCGGCATTGAAAGAAGGACTTGCCGCAGCGGAGATTTCCAATATTGACATGATTCCGGGCAACCTTCTTCTGGATGGAGAAAAGGTCTGGGTGGCAGACTACGAGTGGGTATTCCCGTTTGCCGTACCGATTGCATTTATCTATGCGCGGAGCGTCTTTTTACAGGAGGCGGCGAGTGCACTGACGAAGGAAGAGCAGGAAGAACTGTACGCCATTGGCGGTATTTCCATGGAAGAGATTCCGGTATACTACCATATGGAAGAGTGCTTCCAGGAATTCGCGGCCGGAAAGGGTGAGCCAAATGCGCTCGCCACGTTCTATGGAAAACTGCACCGGCACAATTATCCGCTTTCTATCTGGGAAAAAGAAAAAATGATGTACCCGGTTGTGCTCACCGAAACAGCACCGGAGGAGAGAGAACTCTATTATGAGGACTGCTTCGGCTTGGATGAGCAGAAGGTGATGATGCTTGAAAAGGCAGACGCGGACGGAGAGCTTTCCCTTCAGCTGATGCAGGAGGGGGCTGTCATTAAAATCCGTTCTCTCGCGGGCGTATGCAGCGATGGAAAGACGGAACGTATCGCTTTTTCGCACAACGCCGAGCTTGAGATTATCGACGACTATTATTTCCTTGGAACGCCGGTTCTGAAATTCCGGAATGCCGGTTATGAACAGATCCGGATTGATTACCGGATTTACTACAAAGGCGATGGCGTTACGTCCCAGTTTATTCAATATATCCGTCAGAATAAAGATCTGAGGGATGAACTGAACGGGGAGATTTATCGGAAAGGCCAGCTGCAGGCAGAAATCGAAGCAGAAAAAGCGGCACTTGCACACAGGGAAGAAGAACTCCAGGAAACGAGAAAACAGAAGCAGTTTCTGGAGGAAGAGCTGGAGCGGATGCGCCAGCGTAAGGTTGTGCGTATGGCAGATAAAGTGCAGCATGTGATAAAAAGGAGTAAATAACTATGGATGTATCCATTGTCATTCCTACCAAAAATGGTGGGCATCTGTTTGAAAAAGTGCTGGATGCCGTTTTCAAACAGAAGACAGAGTATGAATATGAAGTAATTTGCGTGGATTCCGGGTCAAAGGACGGAACTCTCGATGTGATCCGCAAATATCCATGCCGTTTGTTTCAGATTGAGCCGTCCGAATTTGGACATGGAAAAACGAGAAACTATGGTGCTTCCAAAGGAAACGGAACGTATATCATCTTTATTACGCAGGATGCGCTTCCAGCGACCGATACCTGGCTGCAGAATTTCATTGATGCCATGAAGATGGACCCGGAAATCGTGGGAGGATTCGGGATTCATTATCCGTATCCGGACTGCAATCTGCTTGACAAGCGTGATCTGGACGGCCATTTTAAAGGATTTGGAGAAACTAATACGATTTTCCACCTTGATGATCCGGAACGCTACGAAAGAGAAGAAGGATATCGTCATTATCTGGCGTTTTTCTCCGACAATAACTCCTGTATCCGAAGAGATATTTTTGAAAAATATCCGTATGAGGATGTCAACTTTGCCGAGGATCAGATCTGGGCGAGAAAGATGATTGAACTCGGATTCAAAAAAGTATACTGCCCGTATGCACCGGTATATCATTCCCACAATTTCAAACTCAGAACGTATTTCAAACGGTATTATGATGAGCAGAAGGGATTATATGAAGTTCATCAGTATATGATTGCACAGAAATGGACGCAGCTTCCGGGCATGCTGTACCGTCAGGTGAGAGGGGACTGCGTGTATATCCGTCAGCAGCCGCTCAGTAAAAAAGAGAAAATCCACTGGGCATTTTATTCCCTGTTTCGCAATTTTGACCGCTTTGTGGGCGGCTATCTCGGCGGAAAATACCATCTGTATTCCAAACGGAAACAACAGTTCCTGGATCGTCACATTTCGCAGCAGTACGATCAGAGACATGCATAGAAGAAAGGAAAAAGAAACGTGAAAAAACCAAATGTAGCATACCGTGCGTTACGGTATCTGAAGAATCATGGATTAAAAGAAACGATTGAGCGCGCAAAACAGGGCAATGAGCCGGCTGTACCGCCGAAGAACAACGTCATCGGATTTTACAGATTTGTCGTAGACAACGATCCGATCCCGTTCAATCAAAAAGAGTATGAGAAACATAAAAACGACAAGAAAAAGATCCTGAATTGGGTTGTACCGGAAATGGGACCTGGTTCCGGCGGTCATACCACCATTTTCCGTTTTATTTCCAACCTGGAGCGCCTCGGTTTCCACAGTAGAGTTTATCTCTACATGTCCCCGAATTTTCAGGATAATGCGTCCATCCGCAAATTCCTAAAAGAGTACTTCCCGCTTCTTGTGCCGGAAGTAGAAGTTTACTGCGATGTATCCCAGATGAAATTTGCACATGCAACCGTAGCAACCTCCTGGACCACCGCTTACTACGTAAGAAAATTCCAGAATACGATTTCGAAGTTTTACTTCGTACAGGATTTCGAGCCGCATTTCTATGCACACGGTTCGGAGTATGAGTTTGCAGAGAACACGTACAAGATGGGATTCCGAGGAATCACAGCAGGAGACTGGCTGCGGGATATCATGAGAAATGAATACGGCATGCAGGCAGACAGCTTCCATTTCTCCTACGATGACAAGGTATATCAGCCGAAGGAAAAGCAGGACAACGAGAAGAGAGTTTTCTTCTATGCCCGCCCGGTTACCCCGAGACGTGATTTTGAGCTCGGTATGCTGGCACTCAATGAGCTGTGCCGCAGAATGCCGGAGATCGAGGTTGTTTTCGCGGGATGGGATGTCAGCGGCTATGAGATTCCGTTCAAACACAGAAATTTAGGTATCGTAACACCGCAGGTGCTGGCAGATTCCTATGCGATCTGTGATATGTGCCTTGTTATTTCGAATACCAACCTTTCCCTCGTACCGTTCGAGGTTATGGCCTGCAACTCGGTCGCTGTCTGCTCCAAGGGTGCAAACAGCAGTTGGATGGTAAATGAGGAAAACTCCATTCTGGTTGACTATGATCCGATCCAGATCGCAGATAGAATGGAATATTACTTCAACCACCCGGATGAGCTGGCTACAATCCGCAAAAAGGGAATGGATTTCGTAAAGGGAACCTCCTGGTACAAAGAAGCCGAAAAAGTTTACGCAAGTATGCTAAAAGGAATTGAGGAAGATGAGAAAAAACTGCAGTAAGGATGTGAGCAGAGAACACAGAATCGAGATTCTGTTTGTATTCGGCGTATTCCTGTTTTACTTTTTGTGGTCCTGTACGCAGCGATACAATTTCTCGTCGGATGAATCAATGCGGTATCAGATTCCACAGTTCATTTATGAATATGGGAAGCTTCCGCGGGGTGACGAACCGCTGATTCGGAATGAGGATTGGGGGATTTCCTATGCATTCAATCCGATTCTCTCCTATATGGCATCTGCAGTTTTGATGAAGGGGATGAGCCTGTTTTCCACGGATGAGTGGATGCTGCTCATTTCCGCCCGTTTTGTAAATGTTCTGCTGGGAGCGCTTACTGCCTGGGTGGTCTTAAAGACGGCAAAGCTGTTGTTTCCAAGACGCTACGCATGGATGTTTACGACTCTGGTGGTTTTCCTGCCGGGCAATGTGATTTTATATTCCTATGTCAACTGCGACGCGCTTGCAATGTGTTCGACGGCCATTATCTTTTATTCCTGGGTAAAGGCGTACAAAGAGGGATGGAGCTGGACCACGTGTGCGGTATCGGCCGTTGGAATGGGAATCTGTTTCTTGTCGTATTACAATGCGTATGGATTTATTCTGATGACGTTTTTCTACTTTGTGGGAACGATGCTGACGGACCAGTCGAAACCGGTCAAAGAACGATGGAAAGAAATGATCCAAAAAGGTCTTTTTATTTTGGTGATCGTCTGTGTCATTGCTCTGTGGTGGTTTATTCGAAATGCTATTCTCTATGGAGGAGATTTTCTGGGACGCCAGGCATCGAGCGCAAGCGCGGAACTGTATGCAAGATACCAGTACAAGCCGTCGCACAGCAAGACCTTCCAGAAAAAAGGAGGCTCCATGTTGCATATGATCTTCTATAAGCCGAGTTTTCTGGAACATGACTGGCTGGTAACAGTGCTGTACAGCTTTGTCGGCGCGTTTGGCTACAATAAGATTTATCTTTCCACGATGATTATTGTTCCGTACCTCTGCTGTCTTCTTGTCGGTCTCATTCTGATGCGGAACTGTTGCCAGAGAGACTTTTTCTTCTGGAATGCAGACGGCACGCAGACGGCTCTTACCGGAAAAACGAAGAGAAAATGGAGTAAACTGGGATGGTTTACCTGGGCTAATGTGTTTGCCCTGCTGATCCCGAATTATCTGAATGCGTATTACTCCTACAGTTCTGATTTTCAGCCGCAGGGACGATACAGCATGCCGATGCTGATTCCGCTGATGTATTTCGTGACGAAGGGTGTGCAGGCGTTCCTGAAACGGGAGAAAAAACTACAGAAGTATGAAAAATTGTTCTGTATTCTGGTCTGTGTGGCGGCAGCGGCATTAGCGGCATTTACTTGGGCGAGAATCATCTATCCGATGTACTTGCAGAACTACTACGGATTGCGGTAAGCGGAACAGAGAAAGAAAGCGGTGAAACGTTTGGAAAAAATTTCAGTGCTGACAGCAAAATTAAAAAAAGCTGTTGCAGAAGAAGGAATCGGCGGTCTGGCTGGGCGTACGAAAGGGTACCTTGCGCGGGCAAAAAAAGAAAAAGAGTTTCAGAGAGAAAAATCCCGGGTCTACCGGGATATTCTCTTTATCAGTGGCTGCAATGAACAGCTGCCGCATCCACACCGGTACCGCGTGGTGCATCAGATGGAGCAGCTGGAGGCAGGCGGATATACGTGTGATACGGTTTATTTTCAGGAGCTGAAGCCCTGGATGGTACGTTGCTACGGCGCGTTCGTGATTTTCCGCTGCCCGATGACGGACACCCTGCGGGAATTTGCCACAATGGCAAAGCAGATGAACAAGCCTCTGTGGTACGATGTGGATGATCTTGTGATCGATACGAAATACACCGATCAGATTCCGTTTCTCGACCGGATGCAGCCGGAAGAACGGCAGGCATACGATCAGAATGTCCGAAACATGGGCGAGCTGCTTTCCCTCTGCGATGCGGCGGTTACGACGACAGCGGCGCTGGCAGAAGAACTGAAGCAGTACGTACCGGAGGTGCTGATCAACCGCAACTGTGCGTCAGATGAGATGCTGCTACTGTCCGAGGCGGTGTTAAAAGAAAAACAGAAAAAGAACGAAGCAGATGGAACGGCGAAAAAAGTACGCCTTGGCTATTTCAGCGGCAGTGCGACGCATCTGGACGACATCGAGATGATCGTTCCGGTGCTGAAACAGTTGCTTGGCAAAAATCCGAACCTGGAACTCCTCATCGTGGGAATTCTGGAACTCCCGGTGGAGCTGAAACTGTTTGCTTCCCAGATCCAGATGGAGGGCTTTGTCGATTACCAAAAACTGCCGGAGCGGATTGCGTCGGTGGATATCAACTTGGCTCCGCTTACCGATACGATTTTTAACCGTGCGAAATCGGAAAATAAATGGGTGGAAGCGGCTCTGGTGCAGACTGTGACAGCAGCCAGCAATCTCGGCGCTTTTGCTGAGATGGTACAGGATGGAGAAGACGGCGTACTCTGCCGAGACGAAGCGGAGTGGTTGGAAAAACTGCAGTGGCTGATCGACGACGAACAGGCACGAAAAGCCATTGCCGGACGGGCATATGGCCGGTGCAGCCGCGAGTGTGTCACAATCTTTCATGCCACCGGGATTTGCGAGTGGGTGGAGCGCCACTGGAATCTACGCTGTGCCTTTGTGCTTCCAGCGATGGAGATCAGCGGAGGCATCCGCGTTGCACTTCTTCATGCGGAAATGCTGGTAAAAGCAGGAGCGCAGGTCAGCCTCTTTACTCTGGAAGGGGAGGCGGAGTGGTATCATGAGGGTGATTTCCATTTTCCGGTGCTGTCGGCCGAGCGAGAGAAACTGCAGGGAACGCTGGATCTTGCGGTAGCGACGATGTGGAATACCGCAGAGTTCGTCGAACAGTCCAGCAAGATCCGAAAGAAAAAATATCTGGTGCAGAATTTTGAAGTTGGATTTTATCCGCCGGGAAGCCCGTACCGGATCGCAACTTCGGCGACTTACCGGATGAGGAGCCCGATGGAGTACGTAACCATTTCCAAATGGTGTCAGAACTGGCTGCGGGAGGAATACCATACCGAAGCAGCCTATCTTCCGAACGGCATCGATCCGTCCTTCTATCCGAAACGGGGGCGGGATCTGCAGGGAAAAATTCGGATTCTGATCGAGGGAGACTGCAGCGCGGAGCATAAAAACGTGGACGAGAGCTTCCGTATCGTGGAACAGCTGGATCTGGAAAAATTCGAGATCTGGTACATGTCCTACAATGGAAATCCGAAATCCTGGTACCGCGTGGACCGCTTTTTACACCGGGTTCCATATGAAAAAACACCGGAAGTCTATGCGGCGTGTGATATCCTGCTGAAAACAAGCCTGCTGGAAAGCTTTTCCTATCCGCCGCTTGAGATGATGGCGTCCGGCGGCTACGTCGTTGCTGTGCCGAACGGTGGCAATCTGGAATACCTGAAAGATGGGGAAAACTGTATTCTCTATCCGCAGGGAAATCTCGCGGAGGCAAAAGCGGCGATTGAGCGTATTCTGACAGATGCGGAACTGAGGAAAAAACTGGATACGGGAGCAGAAGAGACGGTAAAGGAAAGAAACTGGAAAAGAATCGAACCACAGATTTTAGAACAGTATCTTGGAAAATAAATAAGCAACAAAAAGGGCTGTCGCACTAGCAAATATTTCTGGCGGTAGCTCTGCGTTATACCCAAATGGCATCGAAATCGGTTGCGTTTTCGATGCCATTCTTTACTTCTTATAGGAAAGTTCGACTTCCGTCGAACTCTTGAATCAGGATCACCCGTTGGACGGGAGGTCCTGATTGCTTATAAATTAGAAGATCAGTGCCGTTTGTTTCGGTTATTGCGGCGTCTGTTTCTGCGTTTCCGTCTCTTTCTCGCGTTGTTGATCACGACAATGATCAGAATTAGAAAAGCGACACCGTTCAGGCCAAGCAGAATATAGAGCAGTGTGGAGAGAAAAGAAATTTTCTTGGTTTCTTCCGGTGTTGGAATATCTGTGCTGTCGGTTTCTTCTGATGAATTGGAGGAAACCGAAGAACTGTCGGAAACAGTACCTGGAGCGGAAACCTCGGCTGTTCCGATGAAGTGATCATCGAAAAAATACTGGCGGGTGTACGGTTCCTCAACGGAAGCGCCGTCCGGATCGGTGTAGGTTGCAGTTTCAATTTTCGCATTCTTTGGAAGCGTTACCACACCGGAAAGACTTTCCTTTTTTGCGTTCTTCAGGGTATAATGTGTAAAATTATCATAACCGAAATCAAGTACGGTACGGGTATCGTTGATATAATCGAGGTTATCACAGGTTAAAACAACGCAGACCAGCGTCATATTGCCTCGCTTGGCAGCGGTAACGAGTGTGTTGTGTGCCTCATCGGTATAACCGGTCTTTCCGGCGAAAGCACCCTTGTATCCCCACTGACCGTCCTGGAACAGCAATGCGTGGTGGTTCTGAAGATCACGCGGTGTCGAGGTCATATTGGTCGGCTGAATTGTGTAGGTCAGATCGGACTCGATGCGGCAGAAGGTCTCGTTTTTGATGCACTCCTGCATAATGAGTGCCATATCGTGTGCACTGGTGTAGTGGTTCGGATCTGGCAGACCGTTTGCATTGACAAAATGGGTATTCGTGCAACCAAGTGCAGCGGCGCGTTCGTTCATCATGGCGGCGAAACCTTCCTCGCTTCCGGCAATGTCGATGGCAAGCTGTGTGCAGACCTCATTTGCCGAGGCAAGAAGAATCGCGTGAAGAGCATCCTCCACTGTGATCGTTTCGCCAAGCTGAACGTTGATGCGGGCATTTCCCGGAATGGATTCGCTGACAGCATGTTCGCCGAAGGTAACGGTGTCGGTCATCTGCTTGTTTTCAATGATCAGCAGAGCCGTCAGAATCTTGGTGATGCTGGCAGGATAGCGCTGCTCGTCCATGTTTTTATCGTATAAAACAGCACCAGTATCGGCATCGAGTAAACAGACAGCGCCGGAATTGTTTTCCGGTCCTTCGGGCCAGGTGGTGACTGTTTTTTTATCGGTTGTGGCAAAAATCGTCTGCGGGAGGCAGGACGCGGCAAAAACAAAAGCAAGCAACAGGCATAAAAATGTGCGGGCTGCAGAATTCTTTCTAATCATAACTCACTCCTTCTGATCCAGCGGGTACAGCTGCATAAGACTGTCCGGGCAGCGGATCTCTCTAAAATGTATTAGACACACTTTTATTATTATAACATAAAGCGAGCAGGGAAGAAACACATAATTTCTTAATATTTTCAGTCGGGATTTGCAAAATGCAGTAAAATAGAGTATAATGCGAACGAGTTCATACGGAAAAAACAAAAAACCTGAAAAACAAAAACCCCAAGGAGTTAAAAAAAGTGTCAGATATGAAATGGCTCCGTTTTATACGGAAATTGAAACCTTACAACATACAGAAGGGACTGCGTTACCTGAAACATTATGGCCCAAAGGAATTCCTGATCCGTCTTTCGGAGCGGATGGAGCCGGAGGAGGTTCCGTACGGACCGTGGCGGGAGCAGTACTGCGCAAAAGAGGAGGACCTGGCGCGTCAGAAAAATCATAAATTTTCTTATTGTCCGAAGATCAGCGTTGTTGTTCCGGCTTACCGTACGCCGGAAATTTTTCTGCGTCAGATGATCGAATCCCTGGAAAAACAGAGTTATGAAAACTGGGAACTGGTGATCGGAAATGCCAGCCCGGAGGATGAGACGATGGCGCGCATCCTGAAAGAGTATACTGGAAAAGATCCGCGTGTAAAGAACGTTCCGATTCCGGAAAATATCGGCATTGCAGAGAATACAAATGCAGCGCTTGCCGCAGCAGCGGGAAATTTCGTCGGTTTTATGGATCACGACGATCTGCTTGCGCCGGATGCACTCTTTGAAATTGCCATCCGTCTGGAAAAAGATCCGTCCATCGATGCTTTTTATACCGATGAGGACAAGGTACGGACCGATCTGTCCGAGTATTTCCAGCCGCATTTCAAACCGGATTTCAATCTGGATCTGCTGCGGTCAAACAATTATATCTGCCATTTCTTCGTTGTACGGCGGGAGATTGCGGAGAAAACCGGCGGCCTTCGTCCGGAATACAATGGGGCGCAGGATTATGATTATATCTTCCGCTGCACGGAAATGGCGGGAAAAATTGTACACATTCCGAGGGTTTTATATCACTGGAGGGTCCACAGCGCTTCCACCGCAGACAATCCGGCAAGCAAGCTGTACGCGTATGAGGCCGGAAAAAAGGCAATTGAGGGAAACCTTGCGCGCTGCGGCGAAGAGGGAACCGTCACACTGCGTTCGGATTATGGCTTCTACGATGTAGATTATAAACTGCGGGGAACGCCTCTGGTTTCGATTCTGATCCCGAACAAGGATCAGGCCGATACGTTACGCACCTGTCTGGAATCCATTAAGAAGAAGTGCATGTATCCATCCTATGAGATTCTGATTATTGAGAACAACAGCACTGAGGAAGCAACGTTTTCCTATTACAAAGAACTCGAAGCACAGGGCATCCGTGTCCTGAAGTATCCAAAACAGGGCTTTAACTATTCTGCGATCAATAATTTTGGCGTCAAAGAGGCAAAGGGAGAGTATCTCCTGTTTCTCAATAACGATATGGAAATCATCACACCCGATTTTATGGAAAAGATGGTATCCAATCTGCAGAGACCGCAGATCGGGGCGGTCGGCGCGAAGCTGTATTACCCGGACAACACGGTGCAGCATGCGGGTATCATCATCGGTATCGGCGGCATTGCGGGCCACGCCTTTTTAGGACTGGCGCGCGGAAGAAGCGGCTACCTGCATAAGGCATCGCTCCAGATGAATGTGAGTGCGGTGACAGCAGCGTGCATGATGATGAAAAAAGAGGTCTTTGAGGAGGTCGGCGGCTTTGAAGAAGAACTGTCCGTCGCTTTCAATGATGTTGATCTGTGCCTGCGCATTGGAAAAGCAGGTTATAAAATCGTATACAATCCGCACGTGGAGTTGTACCATTATGAATCGAAATCCAGGGGAGCAGAGGATGACGAGAAGAAGGTGCGCCGCTTCCAGTCGGAAATCGAATTTATGCGCAGCCGCTGGATTGGGCTGTTAAAGGCAGGAGATCCCTGCTACAATCCAAATTTAACGCTGGCATCGTGGAACTATGGACTGCGTGCCGACGGCAGGGGAGTAAAACCATGGATAAAGTAGCAGTTGTAATACCAAATTATAATGGATACCGGTATCTGGAGACGTGCTTTGCAGCGCTTGCAAAGCAGACCTTTACGGAATTTACCACATATTTCGTGGACAATGGTTCACAGGATGAGAGCTGTGCGTTTCTGCGGGAACACTACCCGGAGACGAAAATCATCCAGCTCGATGATAACTATGGCTTCAGCCGTGCGGTCAACGAAGGCATCCGCCGGTCGAAGGAGCCGTATGTGATCCTTTTAAACAACGACACCGAAGTGTTCCCGGACTTTGTCGAGCGCCTTTATGAGGGAATCTGTAAAAGAAAGAATGCGTTTGCATGCAGCGCAAAGCTGATTTCCTATCAGGAGCGTGATAAAATCGACGATGCGGGAAATTACTATAATATGCTGGGATGGGCATTCGCAAGAGGAAAAGGAAAACCGGTCAGTGAATTTGAAACGTCCGACCGGATTTTTGCGGCCTGCGCCGGAGCAGCGATCTACCGCCGGGAATTTCTGGAAAAGACCGGACTTTTTGACGAAGAACATTTCGCTTATCTGGAAGATACCGACATCGGCTATCGTGCGCGGCTTTTGGGCTACGAGAACTGGTATGAGCCGTCCGCGAAGGTTTACCACGTCGGAAGCGGAACGAGCGGCTCCCGGTATAACCTCTTTAAAATCCGTTATTCTTCCAGGAACAATATTTATCTGATCTATAAAAATATGCCGGTTTTACAGATTTTGCTTAACCTGCCGGTCTTTATCCTCGGTTTTTCGGCAAAACTGGTCTTTTTTGCATCGAAGGGATACGGAAAAGAATATCTGGCAGGAATCAAGAATGGTTTTTTCATCTGCCGGAAGCCGGAAAACAGAGCAAAAAAGATCCGTTTCGAGTGGAAGCGCCTCGGCACGTATTTTGTCATCGAATGGGAGCTTTTTATCAATGTGTTCCGGAGATTTCTGGAGAGGGCATAAGGATTCTTTCAAAAGATTACGAAAAAGTTAAAAAGTTTACGGAAATAAGAAGAATGTTAGAAAAATATGATTGCTCTTTTTTGAAACTTATTGTATAGTTAGGGGTAGGGAATTTTTAAATCCCGAAAAAAACAGATAAGGTGAACGAATTTGATCAACGATAATCAGAAATATTTTGACCGGATGCACGTTCTGATCGATGCCCTGGTGCTCGCACTTTCCTATGTACTGTCCTGGTACTGCTATGTGCGGCTGGGCGTTATGAATAATCATCCGGAGAGGGGAATTCTGCCGCCGGCGACGTATATGATGGCACTGCTCTATATCGTGCCCGGCTATCTGCTGCTTTACTATGCATTCAATCTCTATGCATCCAAGCGTTTTCAGGGAAGACGTCTGGAATTTGCCAATATCTTAAAAGCGAATACGGTTGGATTTCTGGTCTGGCTGGCCAGCCTTTACATGGTGCGCCAGGTTCACTTTTCCCGTGGTATGCTCTGCATCTTCTTTGTGCTGAATGTGACACTGGAAACGATCGTAAGAAATCTGATCCACTATATCTTAAGCAATATGTGGAAACACGGCCGCAACCAGAAGCAGATTCTGATGGTCGGCTACAGCCGTGCGACCGAGGAATACATTGACCGGATCATTGCAAACCCGGAGTGGGGCTATCTCGTCCGCGGAATCCTCGATGACCATGTCAAAGCGGGAACGATGTACCGCGGTATCAAGGTTCTTGGAAGAATCAACAATCTTTCAGTCATTCTGCCGGAAAACAAACTGGATGAAATTGCCATTACCCTTGGCCTGAACGAATACTTCCGCCTGGAGGAGATCGTTGCCATGTGTGAAAAATCCGGCGTACATACCCAGTTTGTGCCGGATTACCACAACATCATTCCGACAAAGCCGTACACAGAAGACCTGCAGGGACTTCCTGTCGTCAATATCCGCTATGTGCCGCTTTCCAACACGTTCAACGCGATGCTGAAACGGATTGTGGATATTTTCGGCGCGCTCGTGGCGATCATTCTGTTCTCACCGGTGATGCTGTTTTCCTGCATCATGATCAAGCTGACCTCACCGGGTCCGCTGATCTACCGTCAGACACGCGTCGGACTGCACAACAAACCGTTTGAAATGTACAAGTTCCGTTCGATGGAAGTTCAGACGGAGGAGAAAGAAAAGAAGGCATGGACCGTGAAGAATGACCCGCGTGTGACGGGATTTGGAAAATTCATGCGCCATACCAGCATTGATGAGCTTCCACAGCTCTTTAACATCTTAAAAGGAGATATGAGCCTGGTCGGACCGAGGCCGGAGCGACCTTTCTTTGTGGAAAAATTCCGGGAGGAGATCCCGCGTTATATGGTAAAACATCAGGTTCGTCCCGGTCTTACGGGATGGGCGCAGGTGAATGGATACCGGGGGGATACTTCTATCCGCAAGCGTATTGACTGTGATCTGTATTATATTGAAAACTGGACGCTGGGACTTGATTTTAAAATTCTGTTCCTGACCTTTTTCAAAGGATTTGTGAATAAAAACGCTTACTAAAAGATAAGGGGAAAAGAGATGTCGAAGAAGAATTACAAAAAGAGCAGAAAATACAAAAAAATGCGCCGCAGAAAAATAATTTTCGGAATTGAAATCACCGTTCTGCTGATTCTTTCCGGAATTCTGTTCGTCTACGCATGGATCAACCGTTCGATGGATAAGATGAATCAGGATACGCTGGACAGCTCCCAGATTCAGATCAACAGTGAAGTAAAGGCAAATACCGATCTCTCACAGATGTCCGGTACACAGGTCATCGCGCTGGTCGGCGTGGATGCCAGAGGTGTGGAAGGCTCCGAGCTGGCAGAAAGCATGAACAGTGACACGATTATTCTCTGTTGTATTGATCATGACAAGCAGGAAATCCGTATGGTGTCGATTATGCGTGACACCTGGATGAATATGGCGAAATATACCGATGAATATTATGAGTTTGACAAAGCCAATTCCGCATACAACCGCGGCGGCCCGGAGAGTATGCTCTCCATGCTGAATACAAACCTTGACTTTGCACTGACCGATTACGTTACCGTAAACTTCAAGGCACTCGCCGATGCGATTGATGTCCTGGGCGGTCTCGACATCGAGATGACAAATGCAGAGTGTGTTCATGCAAACAACTACAACAGAGAGGTATCGGAAGCACAGGGCGTAGAGTATGAAGCTATTCCGTATGATGAGGACCTTGGGGATGATTACAGCGAAGTACGTCATGTCAGCGGTGCGCTTGCTACCTCCTATGCGCGGATCCGTTATGGCGGCGGTGATGATGCGAAACGGACGAGCCGTCAGCGAATCGTCATCAATCTCATGGTACAGAAGATTAAACAGAATCCGACCAAGATTCCGGAGATTCTGGATAAAGTGATGGGAAATGTCAGCACCAGCCTTACCAAAAACGAAATTCTGGAGCTTGGCATGCATGCGGTAACGTACAAAATGGGAACATCTTATGCATATCCGTTCCAGCTGTGTTATGGAGAAAATGTAGAAAGCGCACTTGGCGTTGATGTCGTAATTCCGGTTACACTGGAACACAATGTAAAGGAACTGCACGCTTATCTGTATCCGGCGATGAGCTATGATCCATCTGCAGCCGTGATAGAGTACAGTGACTATATTGCAAGAAAGAGCGGCTACGATGATGATATGATTGAGTATGTACTGAATCAGGGACCGGGCGCTGCAACAGATTCTGTGGTAGCAGGAGATTAAAATACAGGGAGAATACGACAAGATGAGTCAATATACCGTTGATGTCATGATACCAACGTATAAACCAGGGCAGGAGTTCGCAGAACTTCTGCCCCGCCTTTTAAAACAGACTTACCCGATCCGTTCGATCCGGGTCGTGAATACGGGGAAAAAGTTCTGGAATCCGGCGTGGGAGCAGCTTTCAGACAAGATTATGGTGGAGCATATTCAGCCGAGCGAGTTCGACCACGGCGGAACCAGAAGGGCAATGGCGGAGAGCTCCGATGCGGACCTTCTGCTTTTTATGACCCAGGATGCCATGCCGTACGATAACGAGTGCGTGGAACATCTGGTGGAAAAATTTTCGCTGCCGCATGTGAAAGCGGCGTATGCACGGCAGCTTCCGCGCGAGGACTGCCGTACGCTCGAGCGGTTTACGAGAGGGTTTAATTATCCAGAAGAGAGCGATATCAAGGATGCGGGCGATCTTCCGAAACTCGGCGTCAAAACATTTTTCTGTTCCAACGTCTGCGCGATGTATGACCGCGAAACGTATGAGGAACTGGGCGGCTTTGTTAAGAGCACGCTGTTCAATGAGGATATGATCTATGCGGGCCATCTCGTGCAGGCAGGCTATGCAATTGCCTATGCGGCGGATGCAAAAGTGGTGCATTCCCACAATTACGGCTGCATGGCGCAGCTTCACCGCAATTTCGATCTCGGCGTGTCCCAGGCACAGCACCCGGAGATCTTTGATGCGTATCCGTCTGAGAGTGAGGGAATCCGTATGGTGAAAAAATCGGCATCCTACGTCTGCAA
>OLOZ01001246.1_pt1 | contig 18276 bp, 18 predicted proteins | sample 1673021 | NCBI WGS metagenome assembly OLOZ01 (sample SAMEA3136747, study PRJEB25190) | human gut metagenome | biome: human gut; feature: human-associated habitat; material: faeces | place: Austria | collected 2013
ACGAAGAAAGGAGCCCAGAACATGGAACATGAACTCGACGCTTATCGCAAGCAATGCGCTGACATTTGTGCGGCAGTGCCCAAGAATCCGACAAATCTCAAGCCATTTCGTTGTAGTGGGCCTGATTAAACGCAATTCTTCGAAATATATCTTTAAGCCCTCTTATTAAATCTATAAAATGGACTTGCACTCGGTTGAGTACAAGTGTTTAGTAACCCCTGAAGAATTAAATTCTGCAGCGCTGTTGACTTTATTGCATGAAATGGATATAATATAGATAGAATATTACTATTGTCATAATTCAAGGAGGTATCATTATGAATATTCGTCCATCCGCAGCAATTCGCCAGAACTACAATGAGATTGCCGATATGTGCAGAAAGACCGCAGAGCCGGTTTTTCTAACCAAGAACGGCGAGGGGGATTTGGTGGTTATGGACATCGGGACTTACAACCGCAGGGAAAAAATGCTGAAGCTCCGTGAAGAACTGCTTGCTGTCGAGGAAGATAGGATACGTGGAAGCAAAGGATACTCTGTCGATGAAGTCGCTGCTATGATGCGTAGTGCAATCAAGGAGGCGTCAGATCGTGGAAAAGCAGAATAAATACCATGTGATTGTATCGAAACGGGCAACGCAGATGCTTGTTTCATACGCCGCATTTCTGGCACAGGTTAGTCCAGAGGTAGCGGAACGCTTGACTGTAGAGTTTGAAAAGACAGCAAATTCATTAGAACTGATGCCTCAGAGATGTCCGTGGCTCACAGGGAAATATATCCCCAGAAATGCCTACCGTTTTATCCTGTTTGAAAAACGTTATATGATAATTTTCCAGATAATTGATGACATCGTTTATGCTGACTATATAGTAGATTGCAGACAGGATTACAGATGGCTTATCAAATAACAACAGAGTATTGGAATGTTTTATCACATGCGGGCAGATCGTTGTTCTCTATGGAGATGAACTTGCCGCTGTCCTCTCTCTGTTGCCGGAATAGATACAGGAGGAAGTCTTTCAGTACAGTACACAGAAGTAAATCCGTGCGGAGTACGAACAGACCAGACGGTATACCCGGTTTACCTTAAAAAGGAAGTCATCATTTAATGAAAAAGGCAATCGGATTGAAGTGATTCCAGTATACAATGCCGACATACCAATCTTAAATAGGCTTTCTTTGTATTGAAAGAAGTGTATATTATGTTAGAAGTATATCCTGCTATATTTCATGAAGAAGATGGATTTTAGGCTGAATTTTCTGATTTTCCGGATTGTAATAGCTGCGGAAGTACATTATAGGAGACGATGGGGCCTTGCGTAAGAAGTTCTTGGACTATACTGGCAACTTTAGTAGAAGATGGTCAGGAAATACTGAAGGCATCAAATTTAAAAAATATTGGAACTGATGCCTTGGTTTCGTATATTTCTACTGATATGGATAAGTTTTGGAGAAATAATAAAGCGGTGAAAAATTTTAAAGAATGGCAATAATAAAATGATAAATGGCAGCTGTGATAGTTGCTATTTTTTATGCAGATTATTCTGGTAAATAAGTCAATAAACTTATAATGCCTCTAAATAATATTTATATAAATTTGGAGGTAATGAGAATGATTAAATGTGGATATTCAAGAGTAAGCAGTAAAGAACAAAAACTTGAAAGACAAATTGAAGCTCTTTGTAATTTAGGTATGAAAAAAGAAAAAATTCATTTTGATAAGCAGTCGGTAAAAGATTTTAATCGTACTGCGTACAAAGAGCTTTTAAAAGTTGCAAAGAAAGATGACATTATCATTATAAAGTCTATTGATAAGTATAGTATGAATATTTATATTTAGTAAGTGTTTATTATGTGAATAATTACCTTTATTTATTAATATATTGTAAACGTATAAACAAATAGGAGGTTTTGTATGAAAAATGAAGTGAAAAAAGAAAATGAATATAACGTAAATGTAAAATATGGTAATCGGCCATTAAATGAATGTATGGAAAACGTTATTCAAAAGTTAATTTTAAAAGCTCAGCTTTCTAAATTAAACAATTCAAAATCTTAATACTGAGAAGGAGGAGGAATGAAAAGTAGAGCTGCAATTTATTGTAGGCTATCTAAAGAAGATATTGAAAAAAAAGAAAGTGATTATAGTGAATCTATAAAAAATCAAGAATCGATGCTAATTGAATATGCAAAACAACATAATTTTAGGATCGCAAAAATATATCGGGATGATGATTATAGTGGATTATATGCTGATCGTCCGGAGTTTAATAAACTTATAGAGGATGCTAAATTAGGACGTTTTGAAATTGTTATTGCAAAAACTCAAGCAAGATTTACAAGAAATATAGAGCATTTAGAAAGATACCTTCATCATGATTTTGTTGAATGGGGAATACGTTTTATAGGTGTTGTAGATAATGTAGATACTAATGTTTTAGGAAATAAAAAAGCAAGGCAAATAAATGGATTGATAAATGAATGGTATTGTGAGGATTTGTCTGCTAATATAAAAGCGAGCTTTCGTATTAAGCAGCTTAGAGGCGAATTTATAGGTTCGTCAGCTCCATATGGATATATTAAAGACCCAAACAATCATCATCGTTTAATTCCAGATGATTATGCAGCAAATGTAGTAAGGTTTATTTTTTCACTTTATTTGGCCGGGATGGGTAAAAGTAAAATTGCAAGAATTCTTACAGAAGAAGGGGTTCTTAGACCTGCTATCTATAAAAGAACACAATTAAAGCAGAATTATTATAATCCACATGAGAGGGAGTCAGATAAATGTTGGGTTTCTCAAACTGTGAAAGGGATTTTAGAAAATGAAGTTTATATTGGAAATATAATTCAGAATAAGGCAGTAAAAACTTCATTTAAGTCAAAACGTAAAAAGACAGTGGACAAGAAAGATTGGATTAGAGTTGAAAATACACATGTCCCTATAATAGATAAGGTTACATTTGAGATGGCTCAGGAGATTAAACGTAAGAAAAGTGTTCCTGTTAAAGCTATTGAAAAAGATGATTCTATTTTTGCAAGACGATTATTTTGTGCAGATTGTGGAAAAACGATGGTGCGAGCTCTTACCAGAAGTAAAAATAAACCTAAAGAAAGATATTACGTATGTAAAACTTATAAAGCTCATGGGAATTTAACATGTACAAGCCATAAAATTCATGAAAAAGTTTTGATAGATATAGTTTTATCTGCTATACATAAAGAAGGAGAGCGGATTTTACAAGAAGAAGAAATTGAAAGGATAAAATCTATTGAGTTTAAAAAAGTAGTTTCTAATATAGAAAGTGAATTAGAGCATGTAAACGATGAGTTAAAAAAGCTTAATACATATAAAGAAAAGCTTTATGAGAGCTATATAGATAATATAGTATCAAAAGATGAATATCTTCTTTTAAAGAAAAAATATAATGATCAAATAGCCTTTTTTAAAAATAAAATTGAGCAATTACAAAAGAAAAAAGAAAATTCGTCTGATGAGCAGGATCTGGCTTTAATCAGATGGATTAATAAATTTAAAAATCATATGTCAATTGATACTCTGAATAAAGAAGTTGTATCGGAATTAATTCAGAGAATAGAAGTTCACGAAAATAAAGAAGTAGACATATTATTTTATTTTCATCAGTAAAAATTGTTCCCAAACTATAGAAAAATTAAACGCTACCTGTGTTGCTCTCGCAGAGCATCTTAGTGGAAGTGTGGAAAGTTTCGTGGAGCTGATGAACCAACGTGCAAATAAAATGGGTCTTAAGGATAGTCATTTTGTGAATACCAATGGCCTTCCTGTAGCAAAGCATTATTCCTGTGCATATGATATAGGAATGATATCCAGAGAGCTTATGAAATTTGAAAATGCACGAGAATGGTTTACGGCATGGCAAGAAGATATCAAGGTAGGACTTCCCGGAAAGGAAAGCAAATTTACCCTGACTAATACAAATAAGTTAATCAGAAATTATAGCGGAGCAATAGGTGTCAAGACCGGTTTTACACAGGATGCAGGTTATTGTCTTTCAGGTGCTGCAGAAAGAGATTCAACAAGACTTATAGCAGTGGTACTTGGGTGTGAAACGAGCAAAATAAGGTTTGCCGAGATGGCGAAGCTTCTGGATTATGGATTTGCCAATTATCAGACAGTGCAGTTTGCTGAAAAAGGTGAGAAAATAAAGGATGTATCTGTATCGAAAGGTGATGAAGTAAAATTTTCTGCTGTAGCTGAAGATGATCTGGGAATCACAGTAAAAAAAGGCAGTAAGGAAAATATAAAGAAAAAAATCGAAATATATGATGATCTCAAGTTACCAATAGAAAAGGGTGGAAAAGTGGGCAGTATGATCATATATAACGGAGAAGAAAAAGAAGCCGAATATGATCTTGTTTCTGATAGAGAGATAAAGCGTGCAGATTTTATGACTACATACATTCGTATGATTAAAAAACTTATATAAATCTGATAGATGGGAGGAATCCCTTTGAATAATAAAAAATGCTATCTTTTCTTTTCCGGCTATTATGTTGTTTCTACGGCATCACAGCTTTTGGCAAGGTATCAGGTGAGCAATAGAATCGTCAGAGCACCGGTATATCTGAGAGACAGTTGTAATTTTGCAGTTCTTATCGATGCTGAAGACGAACAGCGAAGTCTTACATTACTCGAAAAAGCAAAAATAGCCCTTGAGAAAAAAGCCTATACGGCCAAAACTATGTAACTAAATAGAAACTCAGAAAACAAATGCGTTTTCTGAGTTTTTTTATGACCTGCCCGTATCTATGATACGGCGCGCAGGTCAAACACAGAAACCACAGGGCTTTAGCCCGTGGTGGTTTTACAGTGAAAAGACCTGCCCGTATCTATGATATGGCGTGCAGGTCAAACACAGAAACCACAGGGCATCAATTTATATTGACTGTTGTTGGCTTATATCAGTAATGTAATAAGAGAGATATATATAATAGAAAAATAATTTATATATTTGTTTGAATTTTGACTTAAATTGGAAGATGCGGAGGTAATATCAAAAGGGCTGTATATATTGACTTTTCAACGTTTTTGCTGTATAATTCCATTGTAAATCACGCTAAAAAACTATGAAAATAGATACAAAAAACATGGTATACAAGGAGGGAGTTATGTCAACAAGACGATTTACAAGAATTAACAGACTGATTTTAATAACAGTTGCGCTGATGATGGCTGTAATGATTTTCGCAGGATTGCCTTCTGCAGATTATGGGAGGGTGTACGCCTCAGGAGAAACTGCTAAAGTTACCGCTGACTTACTGTATGTGAGGAGCGGTCCGGGAACAAATTATTCAAGAATAGGCTCTTTAAGTCAAGGTAAAACTTTTGTCGTTAAAGGCTCTGCCAAAGATTCGTCAGGGGTCACATGGTATAAATTAAACTATGGCTCAAAGACGGGTTATGTATCATCGAAATATGTTAACATAAAACAAAATTCTGTAATATCGGTTTCGAATACACAAGGAACGGTAAATACAAAAACTGATCCTCTTACGGTAAGAAGCGGACCCGGTTCCAGTTATAAAAGTCTGGGAAGTATTGCCAAAGGAAAGACTTTTACCATAAAAGGAAAGGTTCAAGATTTTTCAGGAGTATGGTGGTATACTTTTGATTTTAACGGAAAAACCGGGTATGTTTCTTCTGCATATGTCAAGACCAGCTCCACTTCTACAAGTGTTACGGAGATAAAAGGAACTACAGGTACAGTAAATACAAAAACTGATCCTCTTACGGTAAGAAGTGGTCCGGGTGCAAGCTACAGCAGTCTTGGAACATTGGCAAAGGGCAAAACTTTTGCGGTGACAGGCAAGGCTCAAGACAGTTCAGGAACGTGGTGGTATAGACTTACATATAGCGGAAAGACAGGTTATGTATCATCAAAATATGTTACTGTAAAAACTGATTCAGGAGCTACAGAGAAGCCTCAGAATTCTAAAGGAACAGTAAATACCAAGTCGGATCCTCTTACAGTAAGAAGCGGACCGGGAACCAGTTACGGAAGTATCGGTACTCTGGCCAAGGGAAAAACTTTTGAGATTGTCGGCAGTGCAAAAGATACTTCAGGAAAACTTTGGTATAAACTTACATATAACGGAAGATTTGGATATGTTTCAGCTGATTATGTGAAAGTTACAGATAAAGAAGACAGCGGAAATACGGGTGACAATACAGGAGGAACGTCCAGTAAGCCTGTTACCTTCCAGATGGGAACGACAACAGCGCCGAGTGGTCTTAATGTAAGGAGTGGTCCGGGAACCAACTACAGCAGACTTACGACACTGCCTAAGGGAACAGCAGTGACTATTACCGGATCCGCCAAGGCAAGCGACGGGAAAGTATGGTACAAGTATCAATACAGTGCCGCTAAGGACGGATATATATGTTCTGATTATGTAACAGTGAAAACGGTAACTTCAGACAGTGAATTTGAATCATATATGACATCTCAGGGATTTCCTGAAAGTTATAAGCCGGGGCTTAGGGTTCTTCATGCATCTCACCCTCAATGGATATTCAAGTCGTATAATGTAGGATATACATGGTCACAGGCCATTTCAAAGGAAACTGCCAATGTATCTACTAATCTTGTCAGCTCTTCTTCACCTGTATCATACAGATCTACAGCCCCCGGATCATATAACTCAGCTACGAAGACATGGTCTACATTTGACGGAGGCTGGTATGCGGCAAGCGATAAAGTTGTGGCATATTATATGGACCCCAGGAATTTCTTGAGTGAAAGCGGAATATATCAGTTTATGACTCATAAGTATGACAGTGGATCGCAAAGCGCTAATACAGTGGCAGCAGTAATAAACGGATCTTTCATGCAGAGTAGGAATCCGGGAGGCGGGTATAGTTCATATTCTGCGCTGATAAATGCTGCGGGAAAAAATACAGGAGTAAATCCTAACGTTCTTGCAGCAATGATAATACAGGAACAGGGATGGAACGGAAGCAGCCTTGTATCAGGTACATATCCGGGGTATCAAGGATATTATAACTTTTTCAATATTGGAGCATATACGACAAGCTCTATGAATGCGATACAGAGAGGGTTATGGTATGCGAAGGGCTCGGGAGTAGGAGCGACAAGTTATTCCAGACCTTGGAATACTCCGTATAAATCTATTGAAGGCGGAGCAAAATTTTATTCAGGAGAGTATGTTTCCAACAAACAGGATTCATACTATACTAAGAAGTTCAATGTTAAAAATGGTGTAAATAAAGTAGGTACTCATCAATATATGACTAATGTTGCAGGCGCGGCAGGTGAAGGTAGCATTGTGAAAAGAGCTTACAGCAGCAACGACAATTATCCTGTAGTATTTGAGATTCCTGTTTACAATAGTATGCCTGTATCTGCTTGCCAGCTGCCGTAAACAGCGATAATGATTCGAGGGGTTTATGATGACGCATTGTAAAGAGAAAGAAAATTTAGCAGAATGTATTTTAAGAAAAATGATAATAACGGTGATGGTATTAGCTTTGCTGATACCCATCATCTCGCCTAAGGTATTCGCAGCATCCTCTGTAACAATAAGCGGAGGAGATAATATAAAAGGAGGAGATACTTTTACTGTTGCTGTTACCTTTGGAGGAGGCGATATAGGGCGTGTTGACGGAAGTCTGTCATATGATACAGAGAAACTTACGTATATATCAGGAGGAAGCAGTACGGGAAATTCCGGCTATATACAGCTTAAGGAAGCCAGTACTGACGGCAGTGTTACTTTTAATATAGAGTTTCAGGCTTTAGATGAAGGAGATACAGTGTTACAGGTGGCGACAAGAGAGATGTATGATCTCAATGAGGTTTATATGAGCGAAACTCCTTCTGCTTCTAAAACAATATCAATATCCGGAAGTGCTGCTTCCCAGCAAATTATAACTCAAACATCTTCTCCGGATCAGCCTGTAGCGGAAACAGAGCTCAAAGGTGTAGACGAAAAACCCGATGAGGGTATTTCCGGAAAGACCTTATTTATGGTAATCATTATTGCGGTACCAATTGTGTTGATAATAATAATAGCAATAATTTTATCTAAAAAGAAAAAATCAAAGGATGACATCAGCGGCAAAAAAGAGAATCAAGATGATGAATGTCATGAGAACATAGATTATCACAGAGAAAACCGGCATATTGACGGTGAAGTTTCAGAAAATATTGTCAGAAAGGAAAAATCAGAACAGAAAAAAGCTGTAAAAAAGAAAGCTTCGGAAGAAACTGAAAACTGGGCAGACTGGAATGGCTTTGATGATAATGACTTATAGGATAAGTAAAAAAGAGCATCTGAAATTAAAATCAGACGTTCTTTTTTTTACGGCAAGATAAATGAAGAAAAGTAAATTAAGATAATAAGTTGTAAAAAATAATATTTAAAAATTAGTTTTTATAAAAACTTAGTAAGTTGTAATGGAAATTTACTAAAGGCTTAAAACATTGACATTTCAACGTTTTTAAGGTATCATTATAGCATAGTTTGCTTAAGAAAAGCAGATAAAAGTACTAAAAAAGCTGATTGACAAGTTTAGAATTATGTAAATTAATCAAAGGAGGTGAATGAAATTATATGTTTTTACGAAGCTTATATCAACTGAATCGTTTGAAATTAGATATGAATCCATTTGAAGATTTTTTAGATAAGTTTCTGTTAAAATTAAATAGAAAAGAAGAAATGTAATTTACATAAAACATTTACAGAAAACTATTTAAACTCGCCAGACAGCATGTATTTTGACTAAAAAATGAGTTGTATGTGAGATTTTAATGTAAATTTTAATATAATGTGATAAAAGGAGGATAAGGAAAAGTGAAAAAACGAAAGATACTGGCATTGGCTCTTTCGCTGTGCTTAATGGTAAATGGTGCTTTTATTTTAGAAAGCAGCGCTGCGGAAGCCGGCAGTGAAAAGTCATCTGAATCTCTCAGTGATGAGAATCAATACAGAGAAATAACTATAATGGATGAGAACGGCAACATCACGGAATCTGAAGATTTTGACGGTAAATTTCCGGAATCTGAAGTGGTTGACCCGACAAGACAGACAAGAAGCAGGTCTGCAAGGTCTTCTTCATATGTGGTGAATTTTAATACTAAAAGTAACGATACAACATCATATACGGAAGCAGCAACGGGAAAAGCAGGGTATACTAATGGAGATTATGGTGCTGATGCGGCTTATCTTGGGACAAGCGGCGGCAAGGTAAAGTTCATGATGTCAGGCGTAGTAGGTCTTGTCAATTCCAGTGAAGTTCAGATCATTTCTGTTGATAGTGCAAAAGTTATCAGCGGGTATGAAGTTTCAAACGGAAGACTCCTTCACGGTATAGTATGTGATATGACTACGCCGGGCTATAACACCAAACTTGACAATGGCAAAGCTCCTTCATATTTAAAGACAGGAGTTAAATACTACAGTTACGATGGACATTATTTTTATACCGATTATGCTACCATGCTGTCAGATTATCAGAATAACACGAGAAGCAATTCTGTGAATCCAAAAAGTCCGTATTATAATTATTATCAATATCTGCCTATGAGAACCGTTACTTCATACAGCAGCAGTACTCTAAGTTCTATGATAAACAGCAGATCTTCAAGCAGTTCTAAGATGTATAATACCGGAAACAGCTTTGTGAACAATCAGAATACATATGGAGTCAATGCGCTTTTAATGACAGGTATAGCTGCTAATGAAAGTGCATGGGGAAGCAGTTCTATAGCTAAGAACAAGAATAATCTTTTTGGTCTAAATGCTGTTGACAGTTCACCGGGGACAAGTTCATATACATATGCCAGTGTAGATGTCTGCATAAAAGATTTTGCCAATGGCTGGATGTCAAGGGGATATCTGAATCCTAAAGATTGGAGATATTTCGGTGGTTTTCTCGGGAATAAAGCCAGCGGTCTGAATGTGAAATATGCATCAGATCCGTTTTGGGGAGAAAAAGCAGCCAATATTGCTTACAGCCTTGATAAATCCGGTGGAAGCAAGGATTATGACAAATATACTATTGGAATAAAAGATACGATAGCTACATCAGATAAAAACAATTATAATGATGTGAATGTGAGAAAAGAAGCGTCTACAGCTTCCGGCTCCAGTGTGCTTTATTCAACGGGTTCTTCGGCAAGTTATTCAGTAGTTTGCTTAAACAGTGAAACTAAAAATTCCTTCTATAAGATACAGAGCGATGCGGTTTTGAACAGTAGCAGAACAGGAGTAAACAGCAGTTCGGGAAATTATAGTTTTGACAGCATGTATGCCTATATACATTCGGATTATGTAATTCCTGTGAACAGTGGCACTGATACATCTCAGGAACCTGATTCCGAGCCGGCAACATTGAGTTCCATTAAAATAACAACGCCTCCTGAAAAAACAGTATATACAGAGGGCGATAAATTCAATGCTTCAGGCATGAAAGTAACAGCAATATTCAGCGACGGCTCGACTGAAGATGTGACAAGTAAGGTTACGTATACAGATCAGGCACTTAAGATAACTGATACTGATATCACTATCAGTTATAAAACCGGAAATGTAACTAAAACCGCAGTGCAGACAATCACTGTAAAAGAGAAAGCAGAGATAACATCTGTAAAGGTAAATCCTGCAGAAATCACTTTGGAACAGGGTGAGCAAAAAACTTTTGGCGTATCTGTTGCCGGAAAAGGTGATTTTTCCACAGAGGTCGAATGGAGCGTTTCAGGAAATAAAAGCGAGAATACTGTTATAGATGATAATGGCAAACTTACTATATCCTCAGATGAAAGTGCTGAGTCAGTTACGATTAAGGCTGTTTCCAAGGAAGATTCAAGTAAGTCTGCTTCTGTGATTGTAACTATTAAGAAGAAAACGGGAGAAGAACAGAAGCCTTCAGATAAACCACAGACCCCTGATGAGCCGAATATTCCTGAGGTACCGGATGCAACTGAAACTGAAAATGATGAACTTAAAGATAATGATTCAGGTATAACTCTTTCAGGCAATTTCAGTGAGGGAGCTAAATTAAATGTCACCGAGATAACTGCTGAATCAATGGGAGATTCGGGAAGCATCATTTCGTATGAAGATATAATAAAAACTGTTGCAGATAAGGTGGTATTAGGAGTATATGAAATATCTCTTGAAGGAACTTTTGAAGATTCTATAACTCTTACATTTAAAGTAGAAGACAAATATGAGGGCTGGAATGCTACAGTTCTCCATTATACAGAAAAAGTTCCGTCTGAAGGAGATCAGGAAAATGAAGTTTCAGAGGATGTATATAAAGAGACATATGAATCTACTGTCAAAGACGGAGTTGTTGCAATACAAGTTGACAGCCTGTCACCGTTTGTTTTGGCAGTCGAAGATCCTGACAAAGAAAATTCCGGCGGAGATAACACAGAAGGAACAGTTACCGATGAATCTGATTCAGAAAGCGATCAGACAATTGGTGATACTAACGAAAACAGCCAAGATGATGTAAACAGCGGAGAAACCACAAAAGAAGATAAAGAGGGAAACGGAATTGAGGATACTGATGAGACTAAAGCGCAGAATGCGACTCAGGATAAGGACAAGTCTGCTGAAACAGGGGACAGCTTCCCAATAACAATACTTGTGATAGTGGCAGTAATAGCAGTATTGTGTATAATAGGAATATTGCTGAGCAGAAAGTTTATGAAGAAATAGAATGTATTGTTTTAAATGTATAATACGTTAATGAAATAAGATAAAAAGTAGGAGATCCTGTGATTCGGATCTCCTGTTTTTATTTAAGATTTTCGGGATTGAGGCATTCCAGCTCAGGAAGAGTAAATATGCCGTCTTTTCTTATGAGTTTGTTATCGAAATATATTTCGCCTCCTCCGTATTCAGGTCTTTGTATAGTGACAAGATCCCAGTGGACAGCTGATTTATTACCGTTAAAAGCATCTTCATAGGCTGCTCCCGGTGTAAGATGAAAACTGCCTGCAATTTTCTCATCAAAAAGCGTATCCTTCATTGGGTGAAGGATATAGGGGTTGACTCCTAAAGCAAATTCACCGAAGAATCTTGCGCCTTCATCAGTATCCAGCAACTTATTTATCCTATCATTATTGTTGGAAGAAGCCTTGATGATTTTTCCGTTTTTTATTTCAAATATAATGTTTTCGAAGGTGAAACCTTGTTCTTCTGACGGGGTATTGTAGGAAATGATTCCGTTTATTGAGTCTTTTACAGGAGCTGTGTAAACCTCTCCATCAGGAATATTGCATTCGCCTCCACATTTTATGGCGGGAATATCTTTTATGGAAAATGAAAGATCTGTACCGGGTCCCTTGATAGTGACTTTATCTGTTTTATTCATCAGATCCACGAGAGAGTCCATGGACTTGCTCATTTTTTTGTAGTCGAGAGTGCAGACATCAAAATAAAAATCCTCGAAAGCTTCAAGACTGCTGTTTGACAGCTGCGCCATAGAAGCATTAGGATATCTGAGTATGACCCACTTGGTTTTGTTTACTCTCTGATCCAGAACGGGTCTTGTAATTTTACTGTAAAGATTAAGCTTTTCAGCCGGGACATCAGAGAGTTCTGAAGTATTATCTCCGGCCCGTACTGCTATATATGCCTGCATACCTTTCATCTGAGCCATCTGATATTCATTCATAAACTCAATCTGATTTTCACTGCAGCCAAGAAGTATTTCTCTGGTGATCTGAGTATCTTTGATCTCAGTATAAGGCAGTCCGCCTTTTGCATATACATTTTTTATCAGTTGTCTGACAAGTGGTTTACAGCATTCTCCTTCGTAAGAGATGAGGACTTTTTCCCCTTTTTGTACGTTGCATGAGTAACCGACCAACAGGTCAGCAAGCTTTTTGATTCGCGGATCCATGAATTCCTCCCTGTCTTGTATATATCAATATTTTAATTTACTATAGCCTATTGTACCCTAAGTATGGTATTTTTAAAAGGAGAGAATGATGGGAGGAAAAGGTGAGATATTTTTTTATAGTCAATCCTAATTCAGGTAAAAAGAAAAAGCAGCGTCATATGATTGAATCACTTGAGATCGCAGCTGTACGTCTCGGAATAAAATATGAAATACACTATACCCGAGGAACAAAAGACGGAGAGATATATGTCAGGAATTTATGCAGAAAATACTCAGGTACTGATGAAAAATTGAGAATATATGCCTGTGGGGGAGATGGAACCATAAATGAAGTTGTTAATGGAGCTTTTGGATATGGTAATGTGGAGATTGGGGCGATTCCTCTTGGGACAGGCAATGATTATATAAGAAATTATGGAAGTGCAGCCGATTTTCTCAATATGGAAAAACAGCTTACATCAGATTCCGTTTTCAGTGATCTTATCAGGTATGAAGCAGAGTATGGGAACGTTATGACAGAAGGGTACTGTGTGAATATGTTTAATGTAGGATTTGACTGTAACGTTGTGGATATGACTTCAAAAGTAAAACGTATTCCTCTTATAAGAGGTTCACTGGCTTATCTGATCTCTGTAGCTGTGGTACTCATAAGAAAAAGAGGAGCCGATCTGAGTATTTATTATTCTGATGGATCGTATGTGAGAGGAGAGATTCTTCTCCTTGCAATCGCTAATGGGTGTTATTGTGGGGGTGGAGTAAAAGGTGTTCCATACAGTAAAACAAATGATGGTCTTATGGATGTAAGCGTTGTAAAAAGCATAACAAGGCGAATGTTTGTCGCCCTTTTTCCAAGTTACGCTAAAGGTACTCATATGGAGAAAGCAGCTGTACGAAAGAAAGACGTGATAAAGTATACGAAAGAAGAACAGCTCATTATTGCTGCCAACAGAGAAAGTCTGCGTCTTTGCATTGACGGAGAAATATCAACACAGAAAAAAGCAAAATTTTCAATAGTTCATAACGCTTTTAAATTTATTGTTCCGGAAAGAAGTAAAACTTAATAGTATAAAATGTATTTTTTTCGTTAAAGCTGTATCAGCTCATTAAAAGAAAGTACGTATAGGATATCAGTAGTAAATCTTGCAGAGCATTTGCTATTGAGAGATAATCTTCTGATTTGTAAAACACTACTTGCATGAAATTCCGTTTTAATGTATACTAAACCACATCGGTAAATAGGTAAAAAGTAGTTCTATTTATTATGGTTTACATGGAGAGTTGTCAGAGTGGTCGATCGTGCAGCACTCGAAATGCTGTGTCCTTAACCGGACCCAGGGTTCGAATCCCTGACTCTCCGCCAATAAACAATGCGTCCAATAGGGCGCATTGTTTGTTTTGTAATGGCTTTAGCTGGAGTTCCGAACGGAGAGAGGAACAATGAACCACCGGCTATGCCGGTGAGTTTAAGATTTGCGGTGAATTTGTGCAGGTTTGAAGTAATATGCCAATTTATAAATAGCATTTCAAAGACTTATGCTATAATAAAACGAATTACATATTTTAGGAAGTTATATACATAGACTTTAATACATTTCTTCCTATCTGTTTACTGCTTCTAATGATGATACTGGGGATTGATGGGATTTAAAGTATTGTAAACTGTGCGGAGTCAAAGAATATTGGATGAATAAAGGCAGAGGTGGAGAAAATGTTAATAAGGCAGGCAGAAGCCCGGGATTACAGGGAAGTGTATGAGCTTGTTAAAGAAGCTTTTATAGCAGCGGAACATGCAGACGGTAATGAGCAGGATCTGGTTGAGGCACTTAGAAAAGGTGAGGCGTTTATACCTAAGCTGTCATTGGTGGCGGAAATTGACGGCAAATTGGCTGGCTATATTCTGTTTACAAAAGCAGTGGTGGGCAGAAAAGAGGTTCTTGTACTTGCGCCTGTAGCGGTAAAGCCGGCATATCAGAAGCAGGGTATTGGAGCTGCGCTGATAAATGAAGGTCACGAAATCGCAAAAAAACTTGGCTATGAATATTCGCTGGTATTGGGAAGTGAATTATATTATCCGCGTTTTGGATATGTTCCGGCTGCAAGCTTTGGAATAGAGATTCCTGAAGGCTTTCCGCCAGAAAATTTCATGGCGATAAGACTTAGGGATGATGCGGAGCTTCCTAATGGAAGCGTCGTTTATGCGGAAGAATTTGGAATATAGATATAAGTGAGGATGGAATCATGTTAAAGATAGGAGTGAAAGCGCCGGATTTTGAACTTAAGGATCAAAACGGGCAGATACACAGGCTGGAAGATTACAGAGGAAAGAAGATCGTTCTGTATTTTTACCCTAAAGACAATACAGCAGGATGCAGCAAGCAGGCGTGCGGTTTTGCAGAGCTTTATCCACATTTTCTTGAGAAGGATGCAGTTGTAATAGGCGTGAGCAAGGACAGTGTTGATTCACATAAGCGTTTTGCGGAAAAGTATAACTTGCCGTTTACGCTGATTTCAGATCCGGAGTTTATGGCAATCAAAGCATATGATGTCTGGCAGGAAAAGAAAACAGCAGGCAGGATATCAATGGGAGTAGTGAGAACCACATATTTGATTGATGAAGAAGGCGTTATTGTTAAAGCTTTCGGTAAAGTAAAGGCGGCAGATAATCCTGCACAAATGCTGGAGGAACTATAAATGAAAATTATTATTTCACCGGCTAAGACCATGAATGTTGAGAGGGATATTCACGATATAAGATCTTTGCCATATTTTTTAGATGAAACGAAAATTCTGATGGATGAAATTAGGAAGCTTTCATTTGACGAATCAAAGGCTTTGTGGAAATGTAATGATAAGTTGGCAATGTTGAATTTTAAGCGGTTTTCACAAATGAATCTTGAAGAGAATCTGACCCCAGCTGTTTTTTCATATGAGGGACTTCAGTACAAAAATATGGGACCCGGAGTTTTTTCTGATGTTGCCCTTGAATATATCGAAAAACATCTGAGGATTTTGTCCGGATTTTACGGTGTTCTAAGGCCTTTTGATGGTGTTACACCGTATCGCCTTGAAATGCAGGCAAAGCTTGGAGTCGGTGAATACAGGGATCTTTATGAGTTCTGGGGCAGAAAGATTTATGAATTTATCAAAAGAGAGTACCGTGAAGAATTCTGCGGTAAAGATAAATGTTTTACTATTCTAAATTTAGCGTCTAAGGAATATTCTCGGGCTGTTGAGAAATATATCGGCGCGGATTGCAGGTTTGTAACTGTTGATTTTGGACAGCTTTCAGGTGGCAAAGTCAGGCAGAAAGCCACCTTTGCTAAGATGGCGAGGGGAGATATGGTGAGATTTCTTGCAGAAGGAAATATTACTGATATTGAAGGGATTAAGGACTACGATGGATTCGGGTTCAGATTTTCTGAAGAGTTTTCAAGAGGTGAAAGAATGGTTTTTGTTAGAACAGACTAAGAGAAATGCTTTAGTGAGTATTTCCCTTAGTCTTACTTATAGCCTTGCAATTACATTCTTTTATTTTGCCGTGATTTCAAATAAGTTTTGTAATATTTCTCTTGCTTCAGGTTTCGGATCGTTTACGATTTTCCATGGTTTTTCGTCTATTATCATTGTAGCTCGGTTTTTGGTTGTATATTTGAGCCACTTTGTTTCCTGCTTTATACTTGGATTTCCCGTTGTGGCGAAAGCAGTCCAGGCAGCCTGAGTTCTAAGAGCCAGATCCTGCGGCAAATCTTCTCCTGCATAGGCTATAGCGGTAGGAGCGTCAAAATTTCCCAGCACAAACGGAAGTTCAACGGCATGACATGCCCCAAGGCCTTCATTATTGGATTCCCATGCCCATTCATACATATATACATCATTGTGCTGTGACTGGAGCTGGGCAAATATTATTGACGGCTGCTTAATCCATATTTCTCCGGCAAAATCAGTGTATTTCTCGGGATTGTCTTCTATGGTTTTTATATATTCATCTGCGGCAGCAACATTTCCGGAAAATGATTGTCCCATCATAGTATGATTCGGGTATTCTTCTTCAAGGCTCTGCTCAAATTCGGGGTCGTATAATTTGAAATATTTTAATTCGTCTTTATTGGTCCCTATTATGACTTTTACATCTTTTCCTACACCGTCCTTAATATTTTGAAAAACATCTAAAGGTACGGCATATCCGTCTGCTATTGCTCCATAGGTGGAAACATCGAGGGAATCCCCCAAAATATCAGCCAGCTCTTCTGAATACTTTTGAACCTCTGATGCGGATAATTCCTGCAATTCTTCTACAGAAGTTTTTCCGGTAATTTTCATAAATTCCTGACCGATTTTCTTGCTTTGGGCTGTTTCGTCGATGTCAGAAGCACCTTTTTCTTTTATGCTGGCAGGTCCGCCGCTTTCTATGATTGCTTTGTTAAAGAGTCCTTCTGCAAGAGGAGTAGCCATTAAGCGGATAATGGCGGAACCTCCGGCAGATTCGCCGAATACAGTTATATTTTCAGGATCACCTCCGAAGCTTTCCACATTTTCGTTAATCCATTCAAGGGCTGCAATTTGATCAAGTATTCCCAGATTTCTGCTGTTCTTATATTCCTTGCCTCCGATTTCCGATAAATCAAGGAAGCCGAAAGGGCCAAGTCGGTAGTTGAAGGAGACCATTACCACATCATTGTTTTCCACAAACTTTTCACCGTCATAAAGAGGATCTGTAGTCCCTCCGCTTACATTGGCGCCGCCATGTATGAATACCATTACAGGTTTTTTGTCATTTACATCTTTTGTCCAGACATTAAGGGTAAGGCAGTCTTCGCCCTGCTGTGCAAAAGAGGCTCGTTCAAATTCGTCCAGCGGCTGTATTGCCGTATTTCCGAAATCATAGGCCTTGATATATTCGTTTGTTTTTTCCGCAGGCTGTGGTTCTTTCCAGCGCAGATCATCTACCGGCTGTTTTGCATAAGGAACGCCTAAGAAGGAGACAACGCCGCTGTCTCTTGTCAGACCGACAAATTTTCCGTACTTTGTATCTGCAACCTGATTGTCCTGCGCTTTATCAGTGCTGCCACATCCGGCGCTTATTAACAGCATGGAAACAACCAGTAATAATACGGAAAGTATTTTTCTTTTTCTTTTCATGAATTTTCCCTCCTAATTTTATAATGGTAGTTACAGCTTCATAAATCTCAGGGTACCCGTATAAATTTACGCAATATTGTGTTATCTCTGATTTTATGTCTCTTAAGTAAAAAAACAATAGCACCCGGGGTACCAATTTTTTATGGTCCCTCAGGTGCTATGGCGGTATGATTGAAAAATCACTGCAAATACCTGTTTATTAGCTCAACATTTTCTTTGC
>OLOZ01001249.1_pt1 | contig 18250 bp, 17 predicted proteins | sample 1673021 | NCBI WGS metagenome assembly OLOZ01 (sample SAMEA3136747, study PRJEB25190) | human gut metagenome | biome: human gut; feature: human-associated habitat; material: faeces | place: Austria | collected 2013
TTAATGTATTGGACTTGGCGGCCCCCTGTATAGCTGTCGCTCAGTCTATAGGAAGGTGGGGAAATTATTTTAATTCAGAAGCTCATGGTGGGCCTACTGATCTGCCCTGGGCCATAACTGTAAATGGGCAGTCGGTTCACCCTACATTTTTATATGAGTCTATCTGGTGCTTCTTGTTGTTCCTTTTTCTCATATATATAGATAACAGGCGTAGATTTGAAGGGCAGACATTACTGCTGTACTGCGGGCTGTATTCAGCAGAAAGGTTTTTCGTGGAAGGGCTGCGGACTGACAGTCTTATGATAGGTCCATTCAGGCAGGCGCAGGTACTTAGCGTAACAGTGATAATACTTTGCGTCATTGCATATATTATATTATACAGACGTCATAGTAAAAACAGTTAAAGAAAAAGTCGGAAGTTCCCATATATAAGTTGATATGTGGGAACTTTTTCAATGCCTTCAATATTTTTTGAAATTCTGAAAATCAAAGACGCAGTATTTTAAATGTATCACATTGAAAAAGCCAGAGCAATACTATATAATAAGACACGCAAGTATTGAGACAGAAATGGGCAGATATGTTCATGTTATGAATGAATCACTGGCAAACGCAGTACACAGTTTCTAAAACAGGTGTGGCAGAGGCGTACAATAAATTTAATGAAAGGAAGAAATCTTTAAAGATCAAAGATTTCCGTACAGGTAGAAGATAAAATGAAATTAGGAATCGTAGGTTTGCCTAATGTAGGAAAGAGTACACTTTTCAATGCTATAACAAGAGCCGGAGCAGAGGCGGCCAATTATCCTTTCTGTACTATAGAACCGAATGTAGGGGTAGTCACTGTTCCTGATGAAAGGATCAAGGTTCTTCATGAGGTATATAATTCAAAAAAAACAGTATATGCCACTATAGAGTTCTACGATATTGCAGGACTGGTAAAAGGAGCATCAAAAGGTGAAGGCCTTGGCAATAAATTTCTGGGGCATATAAGAGAAGTAGCCGCCATCGTTCATGTGGTAAGGTGCTTTGATGATGCCAATGTAGTTCATGTAGACGGCAAGATCAATCCGATATCGGATATAGAAACTATAAATACCGAGCTTATTTTGTCTGATATGGAGGTTTTGGAAAGACGTATACAGAAAACGACAAAAAATTTGAAGGGTGATAGAAGTCTTCAGAAAGAATTGGATCTGCTTAAACGTATAGCGGAGTTTCTTGGAGAGGGAAAATCTGCGAGAGCCATGGATCTTACTGAGGAAGAAGCCGAGTTTGTAAAGAATCTTGAACTTCTTTCATATAAACCCGTGATTTATGCAGCCAATGTTTCAGAAGATGACGCAGCTGCCGAGGATAATGAGTATATCAGACAAGTCAGAGATTTTGCGAGGAGTGAGGGATCTGATGTTATTGTGGTATGTGCTAAGATAGAAGCTGAGATGGCGGAGCTTGAGGATGATGAAAAGATTATGTTCCTCGAAGAGATGGGAATAAATGAATCCGGTCTGGATAAGCTTGTAAAAGCTTCATACAAGCTTCTGGATCTTATTTCTTTCCTTACTGCAGGAGAGCCTGAAGTAAGAGCGTGGACAGTAAAAAGAGGAACCAAAGCTCCGGGGGCAGCAGGAAAAATACATACAGATTTCGAGAAGGGATTTATAAGAGCAGAAACAATAGCGTATGATAAATTGATGGAGTGCGGAGGAAACTTGGCAACCGCAAAAGAAAAAGGTCTTGTACGGTCAGAAGGGAAGGAATATATCGTGAAAGACGGAGATGTGATGCACTTTCTGTTTAATGTGTAGAAAACTAAAGATCCCTGAGAATAGGAAATACTTTCTGTGGCAGAATAAGCTTAAAAGGAGAAGTATCTATGAAAGAAAATCTAAAAGAAGCTTTCAGGACATTCCCTCTTGCTAATGCCGCAAAAAGAGAAAAGGGATCTAATGTAGCGATTCCTTCGGAGCAGGATGTGGAAGATGCCAAGGAATGGGTCGATTTTAAAGAAATGTAGAAAAAAACCTTCTGTGAAAAATTTTCTCAGAAGGTTTAAATTTTATTATATGAGAAATATTTACAAAAGACTGCTGCTGAAAAAAACAGTGAAGGCAAATATTATTCCGTAATTACATCTTTGGGTTCTGTGGCAAGTATTAGTTCGGCAGAATCGCCCATAAGGTATACAGTATAGAGTTGTTCCGGATTGTTTTCATGGTTTTTTATGAAATCGCCGGCTTTAATGACCTGTTCTTTTCCATCGACTTGACATGTCATTCTGGCATCTGAACCGAGCGTTGCTTCTTTTGTAACATTTGTGTCGGCAATATAATATCCTTCGTCATAACTGGAACTTGGAACGACTTCTTTTTCTGTTATTGTGACATTATAAGAATCTTCGTTTTTATTAAGTTCCACAGTCCCCAGCATTATCTCGGCTCCGTCAGTAGTAAGCTGCTGGGCATAGTCTGTTCTGAGATAATCGACAGTTATCTCAGGTTCATTAATCGTGTTTCCTGATTTTTCTTCTCCGCATCCTGTAAGAACTGACATTGAGAATATCACTACAGCCAGGAACACGAAACTCAATCCCTTTAATTTGTTCATCATAATTCTCCTATATACGTCTTTGTATGAAATGCTATACTTTACCGATATTCTACACTTAAAAATGAAGCCTTTCAAGAGAATTAAAGAAAATATAAGAAAATTGTAAGAAAGTTTTTCCATTTAGCATTAGTATTTGGTAAAATTGTTATATGAAGTATGAAAAAGTATGTTGCGGAAAATTTATAAAAAGACACAATAGATTTCTTGCTGATGTTGAAATGTCAGGTCGGATTTTCAAAGTACATGTTAAAAACACAGGGCGGTGCAGAGAATTGCTTGTTCCGGGAGCAGAGGTGTTTTTGGAAGATTTTGATGCAAAAATGGGAACTCGGAAGCTCAGGTATTCGCTTATAGGTGTAAGAAAAAATATCTCGAAATATTCTGTAATAGTAAACATGGATTCGCAGGCGCCTAATAAAGTGGTCAGGGAGGCTTTGGAATCCGGAAAACTTGTGCTTCCGTCAATGGATAAGACAGAATATGTGAAAGGTGAGTATAGCTATGGAAATTCAAGGCTCGATTTTTATGTGAAGGATTCAAAAGGCAGAAAAGCGCTTGTGGAAGTAAAGGGTGTGACCCTGGAAAACAATGGAGTAGCAATGTTTCCTGATGCGCCTACGCAGAGAGGTGTAAAACATATAAAAGAACTGATTAAAGCTGCAGATGATGGGTACCGGTCATATGTGATATTTGTCATACAGATGAAAGGTGTGGATATGTTTATTTCTAATGATAAGACACATGAAGATTTTGGACAGGTACTGCGCTTGGCAGATACTGCAGGAGTCAGGATATTGGCTTACGATTGCGTTACAGGAGAAGATTTTCTTTGGCTGGATGAGCCTGTGGCTGTGAAATTATAAAATATAATATCTCTAAATTGAGTTGTTTATGAGAGCAGAACGAAGGAAAGAACGTTCTGCTTTTTTTGTAGAAAATATCATTTTTTTACTTCCGAATTGAACCACTTTAAGGGGAATTGATAAAAATACAATATGGTGCCGTATTCTTTGTTACTGATACGATATATAGTATTGTGGACAGAGTAAATGGAAAAGAATTCTTGTGTATTTTTTATTTTTGGAGTAAAATTAATCATCAGTGGAGTGAATTTGTTGATAAATGGTTTGAAGTGGTTTAAAATGGAGTAAAACAAAAATGGGAGGGAACTAAATAAATGTTTGTAGGCAAATATTACAACTCAATAGACAGCAAGTCGAGAATAATAGTGCCTGCAAAATTCAGAGATGATCTTGAAGGCAGATGTATCATAGCTAAATCTTTGGACAAGTGTCTCACCATTTATCCCAGAAAACAATGGGAGAAATTCGTTGAGGAAAAACTGGATATTCTTCCGACGGGAAACCCTCAAGCCAGAAAACTGAAACGTCATTTCTATTCATCGGCAGCAGAATGTGATGTGGACAAGCAGGGACGGCTTACCATACCGCAGGAACTTAAAGAATATGCAGGAATAGAGAAAGATCTCATCACAGTAGGAAGCGATAAGACCATTGAAATATGGAGCAGGCAGAACTGGGATGATGAACTTGATCCTGACACAGGAGAATTGATGAATGCCAGTGAAGTGGCGGAAAGCATGGAACAATATGGATTTTAATCATGTCCCCGTTCTTTACGAAGAATGTATTTCAAATTTAAAGATAAAAGAAAACGGAATTTATGTTGACGGCACTCTGGGAGGGGGCGGTCATGCACTGGGTATTGCAGAACATCTTGGTAAAGACGGTACTCTCATAGGTATAGACAGAGATACAGATGCAATAGAGGCAGCCGGAAAGAGGCTTTCAGATGTAAGCTGTGCAGTGAAGCTTGTTCATGATACATATTCCAACATAAGAGGAGTGCTGGAAAATCTGGGAATAGACGGCATAAACGGAGCACTTCTGGATATAGGCGTTTCTTCGTTTCAGCTTGATAATAAAGGCAGAGGGTTCTCATATATGCAGGATGCCCCATTAGATATGAGGATGAACAGAGATGATGAATTTTCAGCATATGACGTTGTCAATGGATATGATAAGAATCATCTGGCCGAGATTATAAAAAATTACGGTGAAGAAAAATGGGCATCACGTATAAGTGATTTTATCGTTAACAAACGAAAGAACGGCAAGATAGAAACTACAGGGCAGCTTGTGGATATAATAAAGGCGGCAATTCCGGCATCAGCCAGAAGAGATGGTCCCCATCCTGCCAAAAGGACATTTCAGGCCATCAGAATAGAAGTAAACAGTGAACTGGAGCAGTTGAAACATGCCATAGATGAATTCTGTGACATATTACTTCCGGGAGGAAGGTTATGCATAATAACTTTCCATTCTCTTGAAGATCGCATAGTCAAGGAATCTTTTAACAGAAGACTTAATCCATGTACATGTCCGAAAGAGTTTCCTGTATGTGTCTGTGGAAAAGTGTCTGATATGAAGAAAGTTACAGGAAAACCGATAGTTTCCGGAAAAGATGAACTGAATGATAATCCCAGAGCGAGAAGCGCTAAGCTGAGGGTTATAGAAAAGAAGAGGTATTGAGATGATAGCACCTGAAAGATGGTATGAATATCAAAAAAATTATCAAAAATATGGACTGGATATGAAACCGAAGCCTGAGACCAGGATACGCTCAAGGAGGAAACGGAGCTCCAAAAAGATTACTCTTCCTATAGGAAGCGGAAAAAAAGTGGCGTTTTCCATGGTGTTGGCTGTAGGCATAGCAATGATAGTCTTAATAATAATAACAGCATATACAGCTAATCTCAGATATAATATAAATTCTATGATAAAAGAAAACAGTGCTTTAATGGGAGAGATAGAGAATCTTCAAGTTAAGGTTTACAGTGCCAATAATGTGGATTACATAGAAAGCAAAGCGACAAGCGAACTGAAAATGGCATATCCGAGCGATAAAGACAGGGTATATATAACAAGCGATGATATCCCCGAAGAAGGGTTTTCCGATATAATAAAGGAAAAGGCATATAATTGATCAAAAAAAATATAATATGTCGTAGTTGATGATAATAAAATGTAACTATGGTACCCGGACAGATAAAACTGATAAATATGTCCGGGATCACTTTTTATGTAGAGGGGAGTAAAGTGACGACATTAAATAGCAGTAAAAAAAATTTGATAATAATCTTGATTATTGTTTTTGTCTGCCTTTTGATACTATGCATTAGATTAGGCTGGATACAGATCGTAAAGGGGAGCGAATATTCGGAAAAAGCAGTTGAGCAGCAAACAAGAGACACGCCGATAGAAGCAGAACGGGGAATGATCTATGATACAAACGGCAATGAGCTTGCTGTCAGTGTGACATGTTATACTATATGGGCAAGACCTACGGATGTAAAATCAGGGGAAACTAAGGAAGAGAAGAATGCTAATATAGAAAAGGTTGCCAAAACTCTCTCACAGACACTGGAACTTGATTATGAGGATGTGAAAGAACAGGTAACTAAAGAACAGAGCATAGTCAAAATAAAAAAAGGTGTAGACAAGGATACCGCTGATAAAATAAGAGAAGCTAAACTTTCTGGTATTGAAATAGCGGAAGATACGAAACGAAGTTATCCTTTGGGAGCTTTTGCATCCCACACTCTTGGAACAGTAACAGATGATAACTCAGGTCTTTCGGGATTAGAGTTGCAGTATAATACATATTTGAGCGGCGTTTCGGGAAGGTGGATAAATTATACTGACACCAGTGGAAACAGGCTGTCTTACGGAAAAGAAAAGTATTATCAGGCAGAGGACGGATATAGTATAGTGACTACTATAGATCAGGTGATACAGCATTATACGGAAAAGGCTATAGCGCAAGTTCAGGAAAAGACCAGTTCCAAAAGAGTCATGGCTATAGTTATGAACCCCAAAAACGGAGAAATACTGGCTATGGCACAGACTCCTGAGTTCGATCTGAATGATCCTAAGACACCTCTTGATAAAGAAGAACAGAAAAAGCTTGAAAAGATGTCTGACAGTGAAAAAGTAGCATATTGGAATAAAATGTGGAGAAACTCATTAATATCGGACGTATATGAGCCGGGATCCACATTTAAACTTCTTACAACTGCTATAGCTCTTGAGGAGGGTATTACTGATCTTGATGCTACGTTTACTTGTACGGGATCTGTAGTAGTAGCAGGTCAGACTATCCACTGCTGGAGGAGTGAGAATCCGCATGGAACTCAGAACCTGAAACAAGCAGTCGGTAATTCATGCAACCCTGTTTTTGTCAAGTTGGCAACTGATATAGGTATAGATAAATTCTATAATTACATGGCAACCTTTGGTATAACAGGAACAACAGGTATAGATTTTCCCGGTGAAGGTACTGCTATCTTGCAGTCAAAGGAAACGGCGGGTCCTGTTGGTCTTGCTACCATAGGATTCGGGCAGGGTGTTGCGCTGACACCTATACAGTTGATAACAGCTGTAAGCGCCTTCGGAAATGAAGGAAAACTGATGGAACCGCGGCTTGTCAAAGAACTCAAGGATTCCGACGGCAATACAGTAGAAAAATTTGATGAAAAGGTAGTAAGACAGGTGGTATCTAAAGAAACTGCTGACGAGATATGTGATATAATGCAGTTTGTAGTAGATGAAGGCGGCGGCGGAACTGCTGCCGTTGAAGGATACAAAGTCGGAGCAAAGACCGGTACAGCTGAGAAAGTAAAGGAAGACGGTTCGGGATACAGTGGAGATACTTATTCTTCCTGTATTGCCATGGCGCCTATGGATGATCCCCAGATTGCAGTCCTTGTAATAGCCGACAGTCCTGAAGGTGTAAGATACGGAAGCGTTACTGCTGCTCCGGGAGTGCAGCAGATCCTTTCGGATTCGCTGAGATATCTCAATATTTCTCCTGATGAAGAAAGCCAAAAGGAAGCAGATAAAGAAAAAGTGGAAGTGCCTGACGTAGTAGGCCAGCAGATAAGTGAAGCCATTGGAATATTGGCCGGTGATTCATTGTCTTATGATACAGATGAGGATGCTGCAGCTGAAAGTAATTTCATAGTTACTAAACAGTATCCTGCGGCAGGAACTAAAGTAAAAAAAGGCAGTAAAATTTATTTATATAAATAAGCAGGTATATATGGATAAAATATCAATAGACGCTGTTGTTAAAGCAGTAAACGGTTCTTTAATAAAAAAGTGCGGTGAAAATTTCATAACAGGAGTCAAGCATGATTCGCGTGAGTGCGGGGCCGGAGATATGTTCGTTGCTGTGTCGGGAGAGAAACAGGACGGCCATAAATACATACCTCAGGCATTAAGATCCGGGTGCAGAACTGTTTTGGTATCTCATCAAAATGGATGGCCGGATGATGTGGATGCAATAGATTTTAATGTTATAGAAGTAGATGATACTGTTTATGCCATGGGAGAGCTGGCTAAATACTATCTTGATACTTTAGATCTCATAAAGATTGCAGTTACTGGAAGCGTGGGAAAGACTTCCACAAGGGATATGATATACTATGTCCTGAAAGAAAAATTCTCATGTGGAAGAAATATGAAGAATTTTAATAATGATATAGGTCTTCCGCTTTCAATATTTCAATTTGACAGCAGTATGCAGGCTGCTGTACTCGAAATGGGTATGGACAAATTCGGAGAGATTGACAGACTGGCAGAAATAGTGAAACCTCACATAGCAGTTATAACAAATATCGGAGTTTCACATATAGAAAATCTGGGGAGCCGTGAAGGTATATTCAAAGCTAAGATGGAAGTGACAAAACATATAACTTCTTATAAGGGGAATCCCGGAACACTGATATTTCCGTGGGATGGAGAATTTTTGACCAGAGAAAACACAGAAGGCCAATATAGTCAGATAGTAGTGGGATCGGATGGAAAAAGTGATTATATAATATCCCATATTGATGATTTTGGGTTAAAAGGTATACAGTTTACTCTTGAGCATATGGAAAAAAACAGAAAGATCAGGATCCCTGTTCCAGGAAGGCATAATGCTGTAAATGGAACACTGGCGTTAGCTGTTGGTGATCTTCTGGAAGTTTCTGAAGATCAGGAGAACATAGGCCTTTCAAAGGTTGAACTTACGGGGAGCAGGCTTAAATGCCTTGAAAATCATGGAGTTACGGTTATTGATGATACTTATAATGCAAGCCCGGATTCCATGAAAAGCGCAATGAAAGTTCTGGAAAAAAGCCCCTGCAGCGGCAGTAAAACAGCAATACTTGGAGATATGTATGAACTTGGAGAGCAAAGTCAGAGACAGCATTTGAGCGTCGGGCTTTTTGCAAGAGGACTTCGTATAGATAAAGTGATAGCTGTGGGCTGTATGGCAAAGTATATAGCTGAAGGGGCTTCAGGAGGAAAGCCTGAGGCTATCTATTTTGAAAAAAAAGAAGATTTATATGATAAAATGAATCAACTGATAGGTCCTGGGGACATAATCTTAGTTAAAGGTTCCAGAGCAATGAAGATGGAACAGATAGTAGAAAAAGTTTTAAAAATTTAGGAGACGCCATGAGTTACATTAATATCGGAATAATTATTATAATAGCGTTTATAATCTCTGTTGTTTTGACAAAGCTGGAGATTCCTATTTTGAGGGCTAAGGCGGGACAGAATATAAGAGAAGATGGTCCTCAGTCCCATTTGTCTAAAGCGGGTACTCCCAGTATGGGAGGTATAGCCATAATAATAAGTGCAGTGGCAGCCACTCTTATTGCGGGTCTTGTGTGGGGTGGCAGTGTATCAGATATGCTGGTTATTCTTTTCGTATTTCTGGGATTTGGATTTATAGGTTTCTTTGATGATTATCTTAAGGTTATAAAGAAAAATAATCTGGGGCTGCGAGCATATCAAAAATTCGGTCTGCAGATAGTTATATCTGTTGCTTTGGCAGTATTTCTCGCCAACTACGCCCAGGGAAGCACTAATGTATATATTCCAATAGCTGATGTTTATGTGGATTTTGGCATATGGTATATTCCTTTTATTGTTTTCGTGGTACTGGCCATGACGAATGCTGTGAATTTAACTGATGGACTTGATGGGCTGGCTTCAGGTGTTACAGCTCTTGTTACGCTGTTTTTCTCAGTGGGCGGACTTACTTATGGAATAGCTTCAGGAACATATTTCTGTGCGGCTGTCTGTGGGGGATGCTTGGGATTTTTGGTTTTTAATAAGAACCCGGCTAAGATATTTATGGGTGATACAGGTTCATTGGCGCTGGGAGGCGGTCTGGCAGCGGCGGCAATAGTCATGAAAATGGAGCTGCTTCTTCCTATAGTAGGACTTATATATGTGATAGAAGCGTTGTCTGTAGTGCTTCAGGTGGGTTATTTCAAACTGACTAAAGGAAAGAGGATTTTTAAAATGGCTCCGATACATCATCACTTTGAAAAGTGCGGATTTAAGGAAGTTCATGTAGTTATAGCATTTTGGATATTTACAGTCATATGCTGTGTAATAGGTTTGGGAATTATTTAAATATTCGTTAGGTTAGGAGAAGGTACAATGTCAAAGGGAAACGTAACAGATATAACAAATAAGAAAATACTTGTAGTAGGCATGGGCAAATCAGGAAAAGCAGCAGCGCAGGCGATGGTTAAACTCGGAGCTGATGTATCGGTTCAGGATAATAAAGCAGAAGACAGCATAGACTCCCAGCTTTTGGCTTTTCTCAGAGACAAGTCAGTAACATGTTATCTGGGCTGTGAACCTGATGATATGAGTATATTCGATATGCTTATACTCAGCCCGGGAGTATCTCCCGAATTGAACTTTATAAAAAAAGCAAAGACTGCAGGTGCTGAGATAATCGGTGAACTTGAGATTGCGTATCGAATAGGAAGCGGCCAATATGTAGCTATAACCGGTACTAACGGTAAGACTACCACTACTACGTTGGTGGGAGAGATATATAAAGAGGCAGGTAAGAAGACTTATGTGGTCGGCAATATAGGGGTAGCTGTCATATCAAAGGCTTTGGCAGCAGAAGAGGACAGTTGGCTTATAACAGAAACAAGCAGCTTTCAGCTTGAGACAATAAAGGATTTCAGACCTGAAGTATCAGCAATTTTAAACTTGACTCCTGATCATATAGACAGACATAAAACCATGGAAAATTATGGAAGAGCTAAGGCCGCAGTTTTTAAGAATCAGACTCCTGATCAGTATTGCGTAGTAAATTATGATGATAAAGAATGCCTTGGGCTGACGGAAAACTGTAATGCCAAAGTAGTTCCTTTCAGCCGGAAGACAACTCTTGATTTTGGCGTTTATGTAGATGGAGATACGATAATAATAAAAGATGAAGATGGAAAAATAACAGAGATCTGCAGACCTGTTGATCTGCAGATACCAGGAGCACATAATTTGGAGAATGCTCTTGCGGCTTGTGCTATAGCGTATTTCGGAGGAATAGAACCGGAAGTGATCGGAAAAGTTCTAAGAGAATTCAGAGGAGTGGAACATAGAATAGAACTTTGTAATACTATAGATGATATAAGGTTTGTCAACGACTCTAAAGGAACAAATCCGGATGCATCCATAAAAGCTATAGAAGCCATGAAGGAAAATATAATACTTATAGCGGGAGGATATGATAAAGATGCTTCTTTTGATGAATTTGTAAAAGCCTTTGAAGGAAGAGTAAAAACTCTTCTTCTTATGGGGAAGACCGCAACAAAAATAAAAGAGGTCGCTGAAAAAGAAGGATTTACCAATTCTATAATATTAAAAGATATGGAAGCTTGTGTAAGGGAAGCTTACAGAATAGCTCAGCCCGGGGATGTTGTGCTGCTTTCGCCTGCATGCGCCAGCTGGGATATGTATACGAGTTTTGAACAGAGAGGAAAGCATTTTAAAGCTTGTGTTCAAGCTTTGGAAAGGTGACGAACATAATTGGAAAGAGCAGAAAAGAAGGTTAAGAAAAACAGAAAAAAAATAAAACTTAAATCAGGGGACTTCTGGCTGATGCTTTTTACATTAATGCTGGTGATATTCGGACTGATAATGGTTTTCAGTGCAAGTTATTATTATTCAATAAGTCAGGACGGGACTGCATACAGTTATCTGCTGAGGCATGGCATGTGGGTGATTATAGGGCTGGGTGCCATGATATTCGGCGCAGCCTTTGATTACAGAAGGTATAAAAAATTGGCTATACCTGTTTGTATCCTAAGTGTCATTTTGCTCATATTGGTTTTGACTCCGCTCGGCCAGACTACAAACGGAGCTACGAGATGGCTGAGGCTGGGGCCGATTACTATAATGCCGGGAGAAATAGCTAAGCTGGCGGCTATATTATTTGTAGCATGGTTTTTAAGTGAAGACACTAATCGCATAAAGTCCATATTGAGAGGCATATTGCCTCTCATTGGAGTTGCAGGTGTATATGGCGGGCTTATAATAATGCAGCCTAACTTGTCCACAGCTATAACAGTATGTGGAATTATCATAGCCATGATGCTTGTAGCAGGACTGAAATGGCGGTATGTTGTTACTGCCGGAGGTGTAGGGATAGCAGGTATACTCAGCATAGTGCTTTTTATGAAGGATAGCTATTGGTATACAAGGTTGACCAGCTTTACAGATCCTTTTGCCGATCCTCTCAATGAAGGTTATCAGGCAGTTCAGTCACTTCTGGCTTTAGGATCAGGAGGTTTGTTCGGTGTGGGGCTTGGTAAGAGCGTGCAGAAAAACCTGTATCTTCCGGAACCTCAAAATGACTTTATTCTTGCCATAATAGGCGAAGAACTCGGCTTTGTAGGACTTCTTTTGCTTATAGTTCTGTACTGTCTTTTTATATGGAGAGGTACACATGTAGCTATAAATGCGCCGGATCAGTTCGGTATGCTGCTGGCATCGGGAATAGTTCTCATGGTAGCCATACAAGTTATTTTGAACATAGCGGTGGTAACATCATCTATGCCTCCTACAGGAATAAATCTGCCTTTCATAAGCTACGGCGGAAACGCATTGCTTATATTCATGTTTTCCGCAGGAGTACTGATAAATATATCAAGGCATGGGCCGAAAAATATGGGAGTGAATTAAATGAAAGTAATAATGACTTGTGGAGGTACAGGAGGCCATATATATCCTGCCATAGCCATCGCTGATGAGATAAAAAAAAGAAAGCCCGATTCCCGGATACTTTTTGTAGGCTCTGAAATAGGGCTGGAAAGCACACTGGTTCCGGAGAACGGATATAATATTGAACTTATATCGGCAGATGGATTTAACAGACAACATCTTTTGAAAAATATTGAAGTCATGAAAAAATTGAGGAAAGGGGGCAGACGCTCCCGTGAAATACTTAAGGAGTTCAGGCCTGATGTGGTCATAGGCACCGGCGGCTATGCCAGTGCTCCGATAATGAAGGCGGCTCAGAAGATGGATATACCTACTTATGTCCATGAGCAGAATGCTGTTCCCGGAATGGCTAACAAATTGCTGGAAAAGAATGTAAAAAAGCTTTTTTTGGGATTTGAAGAGGCATCCAAATATTTTAAATATCCAGAGAAACATGTGGTTGCAGGAAATCCTGTAAGGAGTGAATTCATTACGACGAGCAGAGAAGAGGCAAGGGCTGAACTTGGTTTTAAACCAGCTGACTTTGTTCTGCTGGCTTTCGGAGGCAGTCAAGGCGCTGGCAGGGTAAATAAAGCTATGCTTAAAATAATAGAAACTTTTAATGGTGTAAAAGATTTTAAGATATGTCTTGCCACAGGAGGGTATTATTACGACGCTATAAATAAAGAGCTTGAAGACAAAGGTATAAAAGTAGAAAACAATGTCAGAATAATGGAGTATATTTATGATATGGCTAAATATCTGGCCGCATCTGATCTGGTCATAAGCAGAAGCGGGGCGCTTACAGTGGCTGAAGCTACTGTCTGCGGCAAACCGGCTATCTTCATACCATCGCCTCTTGTAACAGGTAATCATCAGTTTTTTAATGCAAAGGCAGTTGCTGATAAAGGCGGAGCTATAGTGATAGAAGAAAAGGAACTTAATAATGATAAGCTGGTGTCTGAAATACTTAAACTCAAAAATAATTCAGGAATATTAAAAGATATGTCAGAAAAAAGTCGCTCATGTGCGCCTTTAAAGGCAACAAAAATAATATGTGATAATATAATGGGTTCTGAAATAAGACAGTAAACAGTAACGATAAAGACACCTCCGACATATTATAGAATATGGTTCGGAGGTGTTTTTTTTGAGTGATTATCATGTAAAGGGCGGCAATCGGCTTTCGGGTGAAGTGAAGATCTCAGGGGCAAAAAACGCGGTGCTTCCTATACTTGCAGCGTCTGTCATTACTAAAGGGGAGAATATATTTACTATGTGTCCTGATATATCGGATGTAGAAAGCATGGTAAAGATATTGAATGCTCTGGGCTGCAAAGTAATCCGTGACGGAGATACTTTGTGTGTCAATGCATCGTATCTTTCTGAATGCAGGATACCGGATGAGCTGATGAAAGAGATGCGTTCCAGTGTCTTTCTGGCAGGATCACTTCTGGCCAGATGCGGTGAAGCTGTTATAAGTAATCCGGGAGGCTGCAGGATTGGAGAAAGACCTATAGATCTTCATATAAAAGGCCTTAGAAAGATGGGAGTACATGTAGTACATACAGCAGAGACTATAAAGCTGCAGGCGGAAAATTTAAAAGGAGCCCATATCAGTTTGGATTATCCCAGTGTGGGTGCGACGGAAAATCTAATGCTGGCGGCAATGGCCGCTGAAGGTGTCACAAGAATAGAAAATAGTGCCAGAGAGCCGGAGATCATCGATCTGCAGCAGTATATAAATCGCTGCGGAGGATGCGTGAAAGGAGCTGGTACTAATGTGATAGAAGTGATAGGCGGTAAAGATCTCAAGGGATGCGAACACAAAATAATTTCTGACAGAATAGAAGCGGGCACGTATCTTTTGATGGCTCTGGCTACGGAAGGAGAGATACTTCTTAAAGAGACTGACCGCAGGTTAATAGCTCCACTTATATCAATCCTGGAGCAGAGCGGTTATGGCATAGGATACAGTAAAAATGAAATATGGGCGAAAGCCAGTGGAAGCGAACATGTGAGATGTCATATACATACAGCTCCTTATCCGGGATTTCCTACGGATTTGCAGCCTCAGCTTACAGCTTTTCTCACTAAAGCCGGCAGAGGATCGTCAGTAGAGGAAAATATCTTTGAAAACAGAATGGAATATGTAAAACAGCTGAAAAAAATGGGGGCGGATATTGAAATATCCGAAAAAAAAGTTATAATAAATAATAACAATATATTGTGTGGCACAGATGTCAAAGCCGAAGATCTCAGGGGAGGTGCGGCTCTTATTATTGCAGGTCTCATGGCTGAAGGAGATACTGTCATAAGAAACACTAAATATATTAAAAGGGGATATAGCAAATTAGAAGAAAAGATAAGACTGTTAGGCGGAGAAATTAGAGAAAATGAGAAGTGATAACCGTACGGAAAAAATGGCGAAAAAAAAGAAGCGGCGTAAAAAACATTATCTGCTGAGATTTATATTGTTTATCATGATATGTACAGGGTTATATTTTGCGTCGCATATCGATTATTTTGACGTAGACGGTATTGCAGTAGTAGGGAATAAAGAAATTTCGGATGAAGAGATAATAAAGCTTTCAGAGCTTAAGACAGGAATGAATCTTTTTGATGTGCATCCATGGTTTGTCCAGAGAAAAATAAAGAAGAATCTTTATGTAGAAGACGTGGATGTAGACAGAAAGCTTCCCGATAAGATTGAAATACATGTTACTGAGCGCAGCGGCAAGGCACAGTTTGTCAAAGGAAAGAAATATTTGATTACTGACAATGATGGAATGGTGCTTGAGGTGGCTGAAGAAGCTCGGGAAGTCACTCTTGTGGAAAATGTAACTGTTAAGAACGCTGAACTCAAGAAAAATATAGAAGTAGAAGAGACAGGCATATATGATAAGGTAATGGAGCTTATCAAGACTACAGAGGAGAACGATCTTTATTTTAAAAAGATAAAAATCGAAAAAAATAATGTAGAAGCATATGTTTATGATGATCTTGTATGCAAAGGAAAATATGATAATGTATTGGAAGCGATAAGATCAGATGCTTTGAGAACGGTTATTTACAACTTATATCAGAAAAGCGTGGAAAGCGGTGTTATCAATATAAGCAGTAATAATTATTGTTCCTTTACGCCATAAAATTTGTATGTTATAATGTAAATGTTTATTACGTAGGAATATGGAATATCGTTTTTGACGATATGACAGGCAACCGTGTAAACCGGGGCCTGTTCTTAATTTAAAAAAATGCTTTTAAAATTTGCATTTTCAAACTATGAAGTATAAAAATATAGGAGGTACCTCTGGATGTTACAATTTGAGATGAATGACTCGACGCTGCAGACGATAAAAGTAATTGGTGTCGGTGGCGGCGGATGTAACGCAGTTAATAGGATGATAGACGGAGGCATGAAAGGCGTTTCTTTCATAGCCGTAAATACAGACAAGCAGGCTCTTGCTAAGAGTAAGGCCGAAACCAAAATACAGATAGGTGAGAAGCTTACGAAAGGTCTGGGGGCGGGAGGAAATCCTGAGGTAGGTCAGAAATCGGCAGAAGAAAATCTGGAAGATCTTGAAAAATTCATCGCAGGTTCTGATATGATCTTTGTCACATGCGGAATGGGAGGAGGTACCGGTACCGGAGCAGCTCCTATAATAGCTAAGATAGCTAAGGATATGGGGATTTTGACCGTGGGTGTTGTTACAAAGCCTTTCAGATTTGAAGGAAAGAAGAGAAGTGAACATGCTGAACTTGGAATAAAGTTTCTTAAAAAGTATGTTGATTCTCTCGTAGTGGTTCCTAATGATAAACTACTTGAGACTGTTCAGGAACAGACCTCTCTTTTAGAGGCTTTTGAACTCGCCGATGAGGTTCTCAAAAAAGGTGTTCAGGGTATTTCCGATATCATAGTTGATGATGCCCTTATAAATCTTGACTTTGCCGATGTTACTACGATTATGAAGGATAGAGGAATCGTACATATGGGAGTGGGAGTCGGAAAAGGCGAGGACAAGCTCAACGATGCGGTCAGAGATGCTATTGACAGCCCTCTTCTTGAAACCAAGATATCGGGAGCAAGAGCGGTTCTTATCAATATAACAGGCGGCAGGGATCTTACCATGTTTGATGTGGACAAAGTCGCAAGTCAGATTGATGAAGAAGCTGATAAAAATGCTATAATTATTTTGGGAGCGTCCATCAAGGAAGATCTGCAGGATGAAATATCAGTGACGGTAATTGCTGCCGGATTTGAGAAAAGCAACAGTGATTTGCTTAACAGTTCTGTTATCCCTGGAACAAGTCCTCTGGAAAACAGCACAAATGTGGAAGAACCACAGGAACAGAAGACTGCGGCTGCTGAGGATGATGTTTACAAAGGATCGTCACGCATTGACATTCCTACTTTCTTGCAGAGATAGAGAAAGGAAAAGAGTATTCCAATAGCCGGTTATGACCGGCTATTGTTCTGATTTCATAAATAATGAAAATTATTACGTCAAAGAATAATTCTATATACAAAAAAGCTCTCAGGCTTTTAAAAAAGAAATACAGAGATGAAACAGGCATGTATCTTCTTGAAGGCGTTAAACCTCTCGAGGATGCGTTTTATATGGATGTAAAAATAAAAACGGTATTTTTGCGTGAAGGAACGGAAAACAGACCGGTTTTTACGGAAACGGATACTATTATTCTGAGCCGTGATTTATTTAACAGGCTTTCTGATACTGAGTCGTCTCAGGGGATAATAGCTGTTGCTGAGAAATATTCGTATGATAATAAAAGTTTTTCTGAATCTGTTAAAGATGGTAATATATTGATCATGGATAGGTTGCAGGATCCGGGGAATATAGGGACGATAATAAGGACTGCCGAGGCTGCAGGTTATAAGGGAATTATCATGATGCGAGGGAGCGGAGATGTGTATTCGCCAAAGGTTGTAAGAGCTGCGGCAGGATCACTTTTCAGAATGCCTGTCATAAATGCAGACACAGTTGCTGAGGCGACAGAGCTGATTAAGATTACAGGGAAAAAAATGGTCGTTACATGTTTTGATACGGATGTCAGTTGTTTTGATGTTGACCTTACATCGAATGTTGCTGTTGTTATAGGCAACGAAGGACAAGGTGTAAGGGATGATTTTATAAACAGCGCAGATTTAAAAATAAAGATCCCTATGGAGGGATCTATAGAGTCGCTTAATGCGGCGGTGGCTGCCGGCATACTTATGTACCAGTCACAAAAGATAAATTTTAAATGAGAGGTAGATAAAATGCAAGCTCAGTTGAACAAGATTTTAGAAGAGGTGAAGGTACAGCTTAAAGAAGCGTCGCTGGCTCAGACTGATGATATAAGAGTCAAGGTTTTAGGAAAGAAAGGCAGACTTACAGAAATCCTAAGAGGGATGGGCAAACTGTCTCCTGAAGAGCGAAAAGAAACCGGTCAGATGGCCAATAAGGTCAGAGCCGAAATAGAAAAGCTCCTGGAGGAAAAATTTGAAACTGTGAAAGAAGCAGCAAAGGAAGCGCAGTTTAAAATTGAAAGACTTG
>OLOZ01001254.1_pt1 | contig 18238 bp, 14 predicted proteins | sample 1673021 | NCBI WGS metagenome assembly OLOZ01 (sample SAMEA3136747, study PRJEB25190) | human gut metagenome | biome: human gut; feature: human-associated habitat; material: faeces | place: Austria | collected 2013
ACTTGCATGTGTTAGGCACGCCGCCAGCGTTCATCCTGAGCCAGGATCAAACTCTTTATTAATGGTATCTAATCTCATCTCTCGATGAGTTTAAATCGTTTGAATTTCTAACTCATTTACGCTTAGCGTTTCGCTAATTAATTCTTATCCGAATTACTGTTTTTTAGAAATTGTACGGAAACTTTACATCTTCCATTTTTCAGGTTGTGTATAGTATCCTTTTAAATCATTTTTTGTTTTGACTTAAATTTCTACACTATGAAGTTTTCAATGTTCTCGACCTTTCAAAACTCTTGGTCTCTTCTGGTCGCGCTCGCTCTTGGCGAGCTTTTTTAGTATATCGCATGTCACCGCTTTTGTCAACAACTTTTTCCAACTTTTTTTCGTCGTTATTTTCCGTTGTTTTCCTCTCTGCCGTGACAGCTTGTTTATATTATCAGAGTTATATCTTGTTGTCAACATGTTTTTTAATTTTTATTCATTTTTTATTCCATAAATATGAAATCCCTCTTTTTTGAATTGCAATACTTATTATCTTATATATGTCATGAAGTTTCTTTTGGCATTGCAAACGCTGGCCTTTCTGGCTTTTTCAAATATCAAATACTTGTCTTTGCTATGCCACCTCATCGTAATATATTCAGCCCCTTTTCTGTCGGTAAAATAACTTAAAGTTATCGGATGCTCTGTTATCATCAGCGGAATATCTCCGCTGCAATATTCATCCTCTTCGTGAGAATAAGCTCTTATATCAACGCCATCTTCATTAAACGTTTTAAGGCTTTGTACATTATATACATTAAGTCCATATCCTCCATATACTTTTATGCCTGCATCTCTGAATCTGATTATCCACCCGGGATTCCCTACCATTATTCCGGTTTTCTTTGTTTTCTCCGTTATATCATCAAAATTACTTTCTATATATTGATCCAGATTCCCTTTGCTGACATTAAGTATGTACGGAATAACATTCTTTTCACTTTCCGAAAGTTTATTGTAAATTTCTTCTTCCATAAACAATTCCAGCGGAATATAAATACTGTCTGCCTCTTTATCTCCGAAGTTTTCTTTCAGTATAAATCTTTCTACAGAAGCCCTGCTGTACAAGAACAAGCCATTGTGTTTTTCCGAGTTTGTTATAAGGATATCATTGTTTCCAAGATTTTCAATATTTTTTATATCTGCTATTTCTCTTTCTATCAACGGTTTACGATTGCTATATACCGATCTTCTTTTTTTCATCAAAGAAGCGACTCCCTGTCTTCTGATTTCATTTATTACCGAAATCGGAATCGATATATTATCATCTGCATTTATTACTACAGACTTTGCTTCAAACACTGTATCTCCCAATTTTCTAAGCTGCTTTTCCACTCTTTTTTTGTCTACTGTACGTTTTATTGCTTTCTCAACTATAAAATCTGCTTTTACAGAAACACTGATATTTTCTTGTCTTATATCCAGTACTGGATACGTTTCCAGCTTAGCAGTAAAAAACATATCCACCGGCAATTTCTTTCTCTCGCCCCTGTTATATGAATTTTCTGCTTCTATATTCAAATCTTTGTCGGTAACCTTATAAACTTTATCTCCTGGGTATGCTTCTCCCTTTATATCTCCGACGCGAACTGAATAAGGAGTCAATGCTTTCAGGTATGATATTACATTACCCGTATCACGCTTCCCTCTAACCTCTATCCCGTCCCCTATAGAAAGAGCTTTGTCGTAACCTTTTGAATCTGCTCCTCTATTGTCAAGTTTTATATCTATTAATGTACTTCCCTTTTTAACGGCTTTTACTTTTCCTATGTATATACCCTGATTTTTGGGGCTGTCTCCCGACAGCAGTTTTGAACCTTGGTTGCCATACATATATCCACTGCTGAAACCGCCTCGATTAAATATCTGAAGAAGTTTCACCTTATCCTCTTTCTGCACATCCACTGTTCCTTGAAACTTATATATATCCAGATATTTTCGATATAAAGAAGTCACTGTCGCTACATACTGTGGGGATTTTAATCTGCCTTCTATTTTTAAAGAATCTATTCCTGACATACATAACTGTGGTATCATTTCAATGGTACACAGATCTTTAGGGCTTAAAATAAACTGTTCATTACCGTTTTCATCTTTATACGGCAATCTGCAAGGTTGCGCACACAACCCTCTGTTTCCGCTCCTTCCATTGATTCCGCCAATGATTCTACTCATATGACATTGTCCCGAATAACACAGACATAAAGCCCCATGGATAAAGACTTCCACTTCACATGACTGCATGCCACTATGGCATTTTTCAGAGAATACGCGTATATCTTCAAGCGTCAGTTCCCTTGCAGGAACTACCCTACAAAATCCCTTAGTCTTTATCCACTCAAGCGCCTGCGTATTATAGATCGTCCCTTGTGTAGACATATGCATAGGCATTTGAGGCAGATATTTTTTTATCAAGCGAGCTAAACCTATATCCTGCAAAATTACAGCATCTGCTCCTGCCCCATACAGAAAATTAACGTATGAAAAAGCTTTGGTCAGTTCACTATCTTTTATGAGAGTATTTATAGTGATATATACACGAACATTTCGGTCATGAGCATACATTATGGCTGACTTCATATCATCCCAAGTAAAATTTTCCGCTTTTATCCTAGCATTAAACAGAGGGCCTCCCATATAAACAGCATCTGCTCCATTCTGAACGGCTGCTTTTAACTGGGGCCATCCTCCTACGGGTGCCAACAGTTCGGGTATTTTTCTGATTTCCACTTAATAATTGCTCCTTTCATCTATATAATCATTATCGGCCGATGTTGATTCATTTTCTGAGAGAACATGCGAGCCACTGGTTTTTATTGATAACACGACTATATTAGTATATAATAATTTAATATTGGAGGAAAGAGTATGAACAAATTAAAAGAATTGATGAAAGACAATAGCTTTATACGAGGAAGTTTTTTTATTATATTTAATGCCATACTTCTATGCGCAATGTTTTTCATAATCAAAAATTTCGGCAATATAACCGCCACTTTGTATCACTGGCTGTGCGTTTTGCTGGATGCCCTTTGGCCTTTGATTTTCGGACTGATTTTATCCTATCTTCTCAATCCTCTTTCCGAATTGATTGATTCAAAACTGATGAGTAAAATAATAAGTTTGCCTTCAGATCCTATAAAAGCCGAAAAGAAAAAAAATCTGCGTCATCTGCTTAGTGTGCTTGTTACATTCTTACTGGCCATAGCAGCTGTCATCGCCATAATATTTGGATTTGCCATAATGATAATCGGTAAAGTTAATTTTTCCAGCTTTTCAGATACATTCTCCGACCTTCTGGGAGGAATTCTCAAGTATGAGGCCACTTTCAGAGACTGGATCACCAACAATATCCCTGACGGAATGCTTTCGGAAAAAATGACGGATGTAGCCAATGCTATAATGAGCTGGATAGGAGATAATGTCAGTGCATCTTCAATAATAACGTTCTTCACAAATATCGGAGGAAGTATTTTTGACATACTGGTAGGAATAATAATCAGTATCTATCTCATGAAGGACAAGCAGTTTTTTCAAGGATTATGGAGAAAATTTCTTCACCTTGTGCTTCCGCAAAAAGGTCATGCTGTACTTACCGAAACATTAAGTGAAGTAAATGGTGTACTTTCAAGGTTCATAAGAGGCGCTCTGTTGGATGCTTTGATTGTATCCATCATGTCTTCTATAGGTCTGTCCATAATGGGACTGGATGCTGCCGTATTCATTGGTATCTTCGCAGGCATCGCCAACGTCATTCCTTACTTTGGTCCTATAATCGGAATGATCCCAGCTTTTGTCATGGGACTATGTACAGAAGGTTTCTGGCACGGAGTTTTGGCTGTAGCGATTCTATTTGCAGTCCAGCAAATAGACTGTAATCTTATTTATCCTAAAATCGTAGGTACTTCTACAGGCCTCCATCCTCTTATGGTCTTGTTGGCAGTAAGTGTTTTCGGATATTTCGGCGGAATACTGTGGATGATCCTTGCTGTCCCTATTGCAGGTATAATACAAGTGTTTGTGGTAAAATGGGCCACTCAGAAAGAACATAAAATAGAAAAAGAAGCTATAAAAAATACTGCAAGCAGGTCTGAAAGAGATGAGCAGCAACAAAGCTCCAGATAAGGCTTGTCAAGGAAAAAATGAACAAAGATTTCATTCAGCAATGCATTCCATTATGTTTTTTAATGCTGCAGAAATATATACACTGAATAAAAAGGGACTGTGATTTTTCACAGTCCCTTTTTATTCAGTCAATTTTATTCTTTCCATGCATTTTTTACAGCTTCAGCTACAATGTCGGCAACTTGCGGGTAAAATGCACTCGGTATTATATAATCCGGCTTAAGCTGGCTATCTTCAATAACTCCTGCTAAAGCAAATGCCGCTGCAGTTTTCATCTCTTCTGTTATACGTTTAGCTCTGGCTGCTAACGCACCTTTGAAAATACCCGGGAAAATAAGTACATTGTTTATCTGGTTAGGATAATCAGATCTGCCTGTACCCACTACGGCTGCTCCGGCTTCTTTGGCAAGATCGGGCAGAATTTCTGGTTCCGGATTCGCCATGGCGAATATTATGGCATTTTCATTCATTGATTTTACCATATCCTGTGTCAGCACCTTTGCCGCTGAAACTCCTATAAAAAGATCTCTGCCCTTTACAGCCTCTGCAAGTGTACCTTTTATCTGATTTTTATTGGTAACTGCCGCCAGACGCTTTTTCGCCTCATTAAGATCATTTCGCTCCCTTGTAAGGATACCTTTGCTGTCACATGCCACAACATCTTCTATACCAAGATTCATCAACATTTTAGCTATTGCCGTACCGGCGGCTCCCGCCCCGTTGATTATTGCCTTCATTCGGCTCAAATCTCTTCCCGTAAGTTTCGCGGCATTAATAACGGCCGCTGAAACTACTACGGCAGTACCATGCTGATCATCATGAAATACAGGAATGTTCACCTGTGACTGAAGTTTTTCTTCAATTTCAAAACATCTCGGCGCAGAAATATCTTCCAGGTTTATTCCTCCCAATGTAGGCGCAATATTCTTTACTATATTCACTATCTCATCTACTTCCTGAGTCTCAAGACAAACCGGAAAAGCATCTATTCCGGCGAACTCTTTAAACAACAGAGATTTTCCGTCCATTACCGGAATAGATGCAAGTCCTCCTATATTCCCCAAGCCAAGAACTGCCGATCCATCAGATACTACAGCCACTGTATTTGATTTGTTTGTGTATTTGTAAACATCATCGGGATTCTCATATATTTTTCTGCATGGTTCCGCAACACCCGGGGTATAAGCAGTAGAGAGATCATCCTTAGTCTCCACCTTAACTTTACTTGCGACAGCCATTTTCCCTTTATTTTCTTCGTGCATCTTAAGAGATGCTTTGTAATAATCCATCTGAACCACCTCTATTTTTTCCATGAACTTTTAAGACCTACTATTTTATTAAATACTTTTTCATCAGATGTCGTAAGCTTTTCATCGGCTATATAATAACCTTTTCTGAAAAACTGGAATCTCTCTCCCGGATCCGCTTCAGCTATGGAAGGTTCTGCATACGCCACAGTTTCAACGAGCGATTCAGGATTCATTGCTTGCTGCCCGTTTTCATCTTCAATCATCAGATAATCGTAATTTCTTATTTTTATTTTGACTGCTGTTCTCGCATCGACCCAATGTATTGTGCCTTTAACCTTTCGCCCCTCAAAACCTGATCCACTCTTAGTCTCAGGGTCATATGTGCAAAGCAGTTCCTTAATACTTCCGTCATCGTTTTTAATAACTTCATCACAGGTTATGAAATATGCGCCTTTAAATCTCACTTCATTTCCCGGAAAAAGCCTGAAATACTTCTTTACAGGAATCTCCATAAAATCATCACCGTCTACATAAAGTTCCCTGCTGAAAGGGACCTTTCTGTTACCCATTTCAGGAACTTCACGATTATTCTCTATTTCCATTTCTTCGGTCACATCTTCAGGATAGTTTGTTATAATGATTTTTATAGGATTTTCCACCACATTTCGATTTTCTACTTTCTGTTTGAGATCTTCTCTCACACAGTGTTCAAGAAGTCCTATATCGACCGTACTGTTAGCTTTTGAAACACCTATTCTTTCACAAAAATCTCTTACAGCTTCCGGCGTATATCCTCTCCTTCGAATGCCGGCTATAGTCGGCATCCTCGGATCGTCCCATCCATCGACCGTTCCTTCATCCACCATTGCTTTGAGATAACGCTTACTCATAACAGTATTGGTGAGATTCAATCTTGCAAACTCTATCTGCTGCGGAGGCGCAGGCCATTTACCCACTTCTCTGAGAACCCAATCATAGAGAGGTCTGTGATCCTCAAACTCAAGGGTACAAATAGAATGGGTTATTCCCTCTATAGCATCTTCTATAGGATGTGCAAAGTCATACATAGGATATATGCACCATTTATTTCCTGTATTATGATGTTCTGCATGAGCTATTCTATAAATAACCGGATCTCTCATATTCATGTTCGGAGAAGCCATATCTATCTTAGCTCTGAGCACTTTCTCTCCGTCAGAAAAATTCCCCTGTTTCATTTCATCGAAAAGTTTCAAATTTTCTTCAATGCTTCTGCCTCTATAAGGACTTTCTCTTCCCGGTTCTTTAAGAGTACCTCTATACTCTCTGATCTGTTCTGAATTAAGGTCACACACATATGCTTTTCCCTTTTTTATAAGGATAATTGCACACTCATACATTTCATCAAAGTAATCAGACGCCCACAGTCTTTCATCCCACTGGAATCCCAGCCATCTCACATCTTCTTCAATCGAATCAACATATTCTGTATCTTCCTTTACAGGATTAGTATCATCATATCTTAGATTACACTTGCCATTATATTTCTCGGCTGTTGTAAAATTAAGGCAGATAGACTTGGCATGTCCTATATGAAGATATCCGTTTGGTTCCGGCGGAAATCTGGTGTGGACCTTATCTCCGTATTTTTGTGTCTCAAGATCCTTATCTATAATGTTATGAATAAAATTAGAAGCAGCTTCATTGCCGGCCTCTTCCCTAATGTTTTCTTTTTTTATATCGACCATCGTTCCCTCCGTAAAAATAAAATCGCCGTATTTTCGGCTACCTATGCAGAAATAAGCATATACCCTTTATATTATACTACTTGCAATATGTACTCTGCAATGTAAATATGGTTCCCGATATTGCAGATTATATTGTAAAAATGACCTTTTCGAGAAATACTCGTATTGTATATTCATGATGTATGCTGTAAACATTATATATGTTAAGGCAGATTTTTTTGACTGCACCGTAATATCAATCCCTGTGACATTGACTATGTCTATATCAAAAAAGAAGTCTCTGCACTTTTTATCTTCAGCGATTCCGCTGCACCATACGATCTTTGAAACGCCATCACTTGGCCGTATTTTCTTTATCAGTTCTTCCATTTCTCTGAGCATATATATTTTACATCAATGCTATTAGCCTTTATAAAAAAATAATGCAAATGAAGTCTCACTTTCATCTGCATTAATAACACTTGAATTTTTACACAGCTTTTACGCTTATGACACAATAAAATTTCTCAGTCTCCGCTATAGTCAAACCGGCTATCTTTAATATTTATTCCCTTTAGTAAGACGCTTCATATCAAACTGACTGTTGCAGTATCCGACTCTTAAAGAAAGAGCGTATTCTTTGGCACACTGCATCTTTATGTTGTATATATTTTCATCATCTTCAAAGAAAATGTCAAACCTTACGCCTTTTGAAAAGATCTTCCGGTGATACGTATATCTGAGTATTGACTGTGCGCATGTCAGCTGATTAGTTGCTTTCTGCACAATCCTATGTTCAATAGGTTTGCTCTCTTTTCCTTTACAATATACTTGTATTAAATTATCTGCCTGCAGAAGTTTTTCTTCTGAAAATCAGTATAGTCACTCCTGCTGCGATCATTATCATAAACCATAGTACATTATTGCTTTTATCGCCTGTTTCAGCTGACTTATCGGAATCCGGTTTAACCTGTTCCGGCTTATCGCCCTGATCGTCTCCACCGGGAGGAATTGCGGTTCCTTCTTTTTCCCATTCAGCGGTGAGTTTCACGGCCTTGCCGTCAAGTGTGTTTTTATCAAAATTCCAAAAGGCTTCTTCGCCTTTTGCTTTCCAGCCCTTAAATGTGTATCCGGTTTTAACAGGGACTTCCGGTTTTACAGCTTTCTGACCGTCTAAAATTGTCTGCATTTTCTGTGGTGTATCATCACCGTACTTTACATCTCCATCATAGAAGGATACTGTGTAATAGTCAATATCAACTACAATTGCCTGTCCATCTCCCGTGATGTCTTTTCCTGTGTCTGTTTCTCCTATATAAATATCATATGTTCCATTAAGAAGCTGAAGATTTTCCGTATAATCAACGGCAGGTTCCTGGCTTCCCTGTACTTTAAGTTTGAAGTCACTTGTGACCGTTTCTTCTGTTCCGTCTACTTTTGTTTTGAGAGTGAGAGCGAACCACTCACCCGGGATCTTTGTAAGCTGATCCGGCTTATCTTCGCCTTCAAGGACGGTAAGGGTTGGGTAATATCCTGTTCTCAGCGTCCATTTATCTGCAGGGAACAAAGTTTTATTAACTGCCACATCTGCCGCTGAGATAGTTTCTCCGTTTACTGTTTTTTCTCCCACAGGAGACGGCTTACCTGTTGATAATTCAAGAGTTTCAGAAGCATAGCAACCACCAATAGTCCCATCGGATTTTTTCCCCACTATACGATTGACATTAGCTGTACCTTCGACAGATTCACCTAATGCCACACAGTTTTCAACAGAATCTCCGTATAACTGCCCTACTATTCCGCCAACCTTTTCCTGTCCTGTAACATTACCTGTTGAATAACAATTTTTCACCATCCCGTATTGAGTTCGTCCTGTGATACCTCCCAGCTCACCCCCGCGACTCTTAATATTACCTGCGAAATAACACGCCTCAATCTCTCCGTTATTGATCCCGGCTATTCCGCCTACAAACGTTTGCCCTTCTATGTTCCCTGTGGAATAGCATGATTCTATATTAACATTTCTATCTGCAAATCCGACTATTCCGCCTACAGTGTCATTACCGGCAGCCTTTCCTGTCTGTGTCACTTTACTGCCCGATATACATTCTGAAACTGTAACCACAGTATCTCCAGGAAATGCATTTTGCATCCTGCCTACAATACCGCCTATTCTCGTTGTTTCTCCTGTTACAGATGTATTAGCATAACAGCCTCTTATCTCGTCTCCGTAATTATATGGCGAGGTTGAGCCATCTGTGTTAGCTCCGGCTATACCTCCCACATGGGCTGAACCAGTTACCTCTCCACCGGTTACAGTACAGTCAATAATTCTTGAATCACCAGTGGTAGTCTTTCCATCATTTGCAAAGAAGCCGGCTATACCTCCTACGTAATTTGCCTGTCCGTTTATATTTGTATTCGTTACAGTACAATCACTTATAGTGCCGCCTACAGAAAGTCCGACTATACCTCCCATTTGACTTCCGCCGCTTATATTCCCATCAATTACCTTGCAATTTGTAATATCACAACCTCTGGCATATCCTACTACAGCACTTGTATATGCCTTGTCTGCATTTATTACAGAAGGGTTTTTAAGTACAACATTCTTTATATTTCCATCTTTCACATACCCAAACAGACCGCGTGCATAATTGGCATCAGGAAAGGTTTCTCCCGGAGAAGGTGGGATACACGGAATTGCGCTGTCCATGCCTGTAATAGTATGGCCGCCGCCATCAAATGTTCCAGAAAATGCCCTAAATGAATCGTATCCTATACGAGTCCACTTATGGGCGGATAAATCAATATCTTCTGTCAGTTTAATAGTCTTTCCGCTAAAATTTTTCTGTTCCGTCCTTGTCGTCACCAGCTTGGCAAGTCCCGCAAGCTGTTCTGCACTGCTGATTTCAAACACATCCTTTGTAGTGTCAGCATCATACCAGCCAGTATCATAATTACCTTCATCAGTCCATGTCGTACCAGGGGCTTCCTTTTCTGTATCCTGCGCAGATGCTGTTATCGGTATTATGCCTATTATCAAACATAACGCTAACAGTGCGCTCATCAATTTACTTCTTTTTTTCATCAACCAAATTTCCTTTCTTAGCACACCAACATTCAACTGCCCAAAATAGGCTCGTCTATAAAACGATTTGACTCATTTTATTATGCAAAGTGGCTGTATCAAAAGCATAGCAATATAAAGTATACTTTTAGATATATCGACATCCACCATAAGGATAATTCCTTCAGTAAAGAATAAATCATCATATGCAGGCTGCGAATGGCATTCTATATTCCCCGCCGCATCAAAAAAAAGCTTGCTGCACCGGAGATTTTTCCTGGTGCAGCAATCCTTCCAATATCATATGGCAATTACCTGCCTGATTTTTATTTATCGTTCAACAATCATCGTAGTTGCCTGACCGCCTCCAATGCAGAGCGTAGCAAGTCCCGTCTTGGCATCTTGTTTTATCATCTCATAGATAAGCGTTATAAGAATCCTTGCTCCGGAAGCCCCTATCGGATGTCCTAAAGCAATCGCTCCTCCGTTGACATTAAGCTTTTCATCTTCAAAGCCCAGATCTTTTCCTACTGCTATACACTGAGCTGCAAAAGCTTCATTAGCTTCGATAAGATCGATATCATCTATGGTCATACCGGCCTTGTCGAGAGCTTTTTTAGAAGCAGGTATAGGTCCAATACCCATTATGCTTGGATCAACTCCTGCTGAAGCATATGATTTTATAGTGCAGAGCGGCTTAATTCCCAGTTCATCGGCTTTTTCCTTTGACATTACTATGAGAGCTGCTGCTGCATCATTAATTCCGGAAGCATTTGCCGCTGTTACCATACCATCTTTCTTAAAAGCAGGTCTGAGCTTAGCGATTCCTTCAGCTGTTACTCCGTCTTTAGGATACTCATCTTTATCAAATATGATAGGATCTCCCTTTCTTTGAGGAACTTCTACAGGAACAATTTCATCATCAAATCTTCCTGAATTTACAGCTGCAACAGCTTTTTGCTGTGATTTGGCAGCGAATTCGTCCAGTTCTTCCCTTGTAAGGTTCCACTGTTCGGCTACGTTTTCAGCAGTGATCCCCATATGGTAGTTGTTGAACGCGCATGTCAGACCATCGTTTGTCATCATATCAATAATCTTGTTATCGTTCATTCTAGCTCCCCATCTGGCAGTAGGAACAGCATAAGCTGTAGCAGACATGTTCTCGGTACCGCCCGCAACAATGATGTCGGCATCTCCGGCTTTAATCATCTGTGCAGCCAGAGAAACAGTTCTCAGTCCTGATCCGCATACTTTGTTCAATGTCATAGCCGGTACTTCCTTCGGAATTCCCGCATCCATGGCCGCCTGTCTTGCAACATTCTGTCCGAGGCCCCCCTGAAGAACACATCCATAAACCACTTCATCAATGGTTGCCGGATCTATTCCTGCCCTTTTGATTGCTTCCTTAATCGCAGTAGCTCCCAATGTTCTCGCTGAAACATTTTTGAGACTACCGCCGAAGCTTCCGATCGGAGTTCTTACTGCACTTGCAATTACAACATCTCTCATAATGAATTTCCTCCTTTTAATGATTAATTATTAATATAAATATAATATATTCAAATATATTTTATTTAAATATCCCTATATATTTTGCCAAAAGTTCTACCGGCTTATAAGATAATTTGGATTTTCGCAAATTCTCTATACCCATATCTTCTTCCCGGTTTATATACTCCGCTTTCGAAGCAACATGTTTGCAGAATTCATTGTTTATAGCCTGATACAGTCCTCTGAAATCAGTATTTGCCTTCTCAACATGTTCAGTGACAGTATTCTTCCCCAGCTGACCTCCTACAGCTACAGCTTCTATACTTCCATCTATCATTATAGCTCCTGCGCTGTATCCTGCCTTATCAAGATTATTAAAAACATCTTCCATCGCCTCTTCTTCCATTTTAAGCAATTCCATCTCATGAGGCGGGATCTCCTTTTTTCTGTTGAAATCTGATATGAATTTCATAGCTCTGTCAGCCATATCTTCGGTAAGCTCTACATATTCATATTCATACGTCTTCTTAAAATAATTAAGATGATTTTTCTTCCCATGATATGCCTTTCCCTTAAGATTTATCAGATCCTGAGTAAGGTAAATATAATCATAATTAGGTCGATCATCTTCAAACTCTATTTCAGGACAAGCTTCAAGAATAATGCCGGTCATATGAGACGGAACCAGTCTCAAGCTAAAAGGCTGACCCTTTTTTTCAAATATCTCTTTGCTTTTATATATAGTCTCTCTCAGGGCATCTTTATCATATTTCCCGTCTTTTGTAAGAGGAGGAAACATAAACGGAAGAATTATATCCTCTTCAAGTTCTAAATGACTCACTCCGCTTATACACATATACTCGCCCACGAGATCCCAGCTAAACTGATTGATATTTCGCCACATATACTGAGATGAAAATGAGAGCCCCGATGTCTTATATTCATATCCGTTTAAATATTCTTCGAGTATCTCTCTATTGTCTATAGATATCTCGTTATCAAACATAAACATTGTCTTTCTCTCTTCCCACGGTCTTCTTATTTCACTATAGCTGAGACCGCCTTAAATCCTTCGGCTTTAGAATCCCTCAGAATCTCATACAATATCGATTCATAAGTTGTTATGACCGCTCCTGCCTCACCCATTCTGGTTATACTCCAAAGCTTATCTTCCTCACTTCTTGATGATACGCAGTCTACAGCCAAATACACATTATAGCCGGCTTCCATCAGCTGCAATACAGTCTGCTGTACACATATATGCGCCTCTATTCCGCATACTACTATATTTTTTTTGTCAAATCCTTTTATTTTAGCAGCAAACTCCTCATTGGCCATGCATCCGAAAGTATTTTTCTCCACATGTTCAAAACTGCCCAGCGCCTCTGTCACTGACGGTATCGTTGCGCCCAGCCCCTTAGTGTACTGCTGCGTAACAACAGTAGGAATATCGAAGACTTTCATTCCTTTTATCAGTTTTACTGTTTTTTCTTCAAGCTTTGCTTCGTTGCTCATGGCCGGCATAAGTTTTTCCTGAAGATCGATAACTACAAATGCTGTATTGTCTCTTGTAAGTAAACTCATCACTCTATCCTCCACTTTTTTATTTCATCTACCATCTCGTATGCCGTCAAATCACGGTGTATAGGTGTAATACTGGCATATCCCTCCTGCATAGCTATCACATCTATCGTATCGGGAAGGCCTTCATATACTACAGGTTCTCCGTTATATTTGTATGCTGCCGTACCGTCACCAAGATCCACAGGAGCAAAGAACTCCTTATATTCCCGTTTCCCAAGTGTTGTATACTTCAGTCCTTTTATTTCATCTTCCGGAAGGTTGGGTGTGTTTATATTCAGTACAATGTCAGGAGATAATGTGCCCTCTGTTTTTTTAAGAACTTCAACCGCCAAATAACACGCATATTCAAAATGTTCGGCATTATGACTATTTACAGAAACAGCCACGGCCGGTACGCCGCATATATTCCCTTCCAACGCTGCCGAAACAGTCCCCGAGTATAACGTATCTGTCCCTAAATTGCCTCCATGATTAATACCGGAAAACACCATATCTATTTTGATACCCTTATCGGCCAGTATCTTCATCCCCAGCTTTACACAGTCCGCAGGCGTTCCGGAAGTGCTCAGTGCATATTCTGCATTTTCAAAACATACTTCACGTACCGATATATGCTTGGAAACCGTAATACCATGTCCGCTGGCACTCCTCTGTCCGTCAGGAGCACATACATAAACAGAGGCTTCTGCTGACAGTGCTTTCACCAACTCTTTTATACCCTGCGCATTTATTCCGTCATCATTAGATACTAATATATTCATTAATCTACCTCTTATATCCAGTTGTATATGGTGTTGATTATATCATAAAAAAATCTTAAAATAAACCGCATACATGTAAAAGTTTTTTGTATCTCAATCATAAAACATCCCCTGAAAATATAGTCTTTTCAAAGGGATGCAATATATACGCTCAATCACCCAGAACCTTGCCTATTGAATCGTTTATAACAAGAGCGGCTCTGTCATCATATTCTGTTTCGGATTTATTTATCAGGATAAGATTTTTTCCTGAAAAATAATTGATCAAGCCGGCTGCAGGATATACAACAAGAGAAGTCCCTCCCACTATAAGAGTATCTGCTTTGCTTATAGCATTCACAGCGCCCATCACAACTCTCTCATCGAGTGATTCTTCATAAAGAACCACCTCCGGTTTCACAATACCTCCACACTTTTTACACTTAGGAACTCCGATTTCACAATTGCTTTCATCTATTATATATTCCAAATCATAACCGGTTCCGCACTCCATACATTTGTTTCTGAGGACAGACCCATGCAACTCATAAACAATTCTGCTTCCTGCCTTCTGATGAAGTCCGTCTATATTTTGCGTTACTACACCGGTTAATTTCCCCGTTTTTTCCATTTCTGCAAGAGCTATATGCGCTTTATTAGGCTGTGCATCAGGATATAACAAATTTTTCTTATAATAATCAAAGAACATCTCTGTATGTTCCATAAAAAATGACCTTGAAAGCATTTGTTCCGGTGAATATCCATATTTATTCATAGCGTTGTAAAGACCTGATTCCGATCTGAAGTCAGGTATATTGCTTTCAGTAGAAACTCCGGCCCCTCCGAAAAACACTACCGATTTGCTCTCATCTACTGCTTTTCTTACCCTTTTGTCCATATTACTGTTCTCCATTAGTTTCCCGAAGGGAAGTACGGTCTGAGAACTCCTGCAACATTTGACAAAGGCATCGTCTGAAGCCAAACATGACCGGGACCTGTTATGACAGTATTAAATAATCCTTCTCCTCCCAGGAATTTATTTTTCATCCCCGGAACTGTCTGTATTTCCATATTACATGTCGCAGACATTGCAGCAAGATGACCTGTATCTACTATCAGCTGTTGTCCTGCTTTCAGAGAATATTCTATAACATGGCCGTCAAACTCTCCGAACACAATGCCATTTCCGCTAAGCTTCTGCATAACAAAACCTTCTCCGCCAAACAGTCCACTGCCTATCTTTTTATTAAAAAATACTGAAAGATCGATGCCTATTTCTCCTGCAAGAAATACGCTCTTCTGACATATAAGCTCATTGCCCGGTGAGATCTCAAAAGCCCTTATAGATCCCGGAAAACTTGATGCAAATGCAATCATTCCCGGTCCTCCCTGAGCAGTATATATGTTCTGAAAAAGTTTCTCTCCGGCAAACATCCTGCCTAAAGCCTTTCCTACTCCTCCATTGCTTGTAGTCTCCATCTTCATATTAGACGACATCCATGACATTCCGCCGCCTTCAGTCAGCATTTTTTCACCGGCTTCCAGCTGACATATAACTACGGGAAGTGTCTCCCCTTTTATTTCATATTTCATAATTTCACCTGCTCCCTTCCATACGAGCTTTTGTCTTAACTATCTAATTCAAAGTATATAATTTTATGAATTTTTTTGCAATATATACGGTGATTTTTATTAGCAAAGACTATTCCATTCAGCACATTATTTTATCCGTTTTTCAAAACAGTCATTTCAGTAAGATTTTTCCAGTATCTAACAGGCATAAAGTTTTTCTGACATCTGGGATTTGTCCGTTCTCTTACAGCGATATTATCAAAATAATTCTTCCACAATCTACGATAATTCTGTTCATCAGCTGAAACCTCAGGAACATCCTTATCGTCAAACAAGGATATATACCAACGCCTCTGATAAGCAATCAGCGCTTTTCTTCTCCCTATGTCATGTATTATAAAAGGATCGTTCTTATATCTATCGCAGAAATGTGAGGCTATCAGTTCAAGTACATCATTATCAGGCTCAATCCGCCCATAAAGAATATTATTTTTCATTACGGAAAACCGCACAAACTGCAGCATCCTTTCCCGCTCAACGTCCACCTTTTTTTCTATGGATTGAATATCAAACACCTCCGGGAAGCTATGGAGCATTGATACACTCGCCCCTTTATGAAAACCGAGAAGTACATATTTCAAGATCTTTGTTTCCTTGTCCGAATCATTTGAAAGATAGACCTTATATATACGCCGAAGATCGTAAGATGATATCTTCTTCTCTATTGCCTCATATACAATAGTGGCTTTCACAGGATCAGTTTTAATATCCATACATCCTCCGAGCAAAGTAGACTGATATTCATCTTTCCTGAATATTCCGGAAGCCTTATCGGTATAGTAATTATGGTATATACATGTCAATATTCCTTCAAATGTACCATCATAAAGATAATCTATCATATCAATCCGGCAGAAGACAGCTTTTCCTGCCGCTCTCCTTTCTGAAGCCTGTTCCATGTATTATCAAACATAGATACCTGAAGCCCATCCTCCATCTGTAATATAGCATTTCTTATAACATCCTGCTCAAAACGCCTCTCTCCATAATACCGGCCCAGACAGGTAAGAAAATACTTGGCTCGTTTCAGCACTACTCCCATTTTTTTAAGATCCTCAAACCTTACCGCCGACACTCTTCTCTGTCTGATTATACGTTTTGCTGAAACAGCCCCTATTCCCGGTATTCTCATGAGCATTTCAAAAGAAGCTTTATTCACTTCCAAGGGAAAAAGTTCGAGATTTCTGAGTGCCCAAGCAACTTTAGGATCAAGATCCGGATCGAGATTTATTTCTTTTCCGCCAAATAACTCTTTAACGGAAAAACCATAAAATCGGAGCAGCCAATCAGCCTGATATATGCGGTGTTCTCTTTCCAAAGGAGGTAGCGATGTACTGTCAGGGAGTACAGGAGATTCCACTACAGGGATATATGCTGAATAATACACTCGCTTCATTTTAAAAGTCCTATAGAGATTCTCACTGGTAGTAAGAATACTCTTATCCGATTCCCCTCCTGCCCCTATTATCATCTGCGTCGTCTGACCTGCAGGGGCAAAACTCTTGTCCCTTTTAGCAAATTTCAGTGAAGATACTCCTGTTTTATTTCGCTGTACAATACGGTCTTTCATCGCGCTATCAGTATCTTCAAAAAATCCTATATATTTTTCGTAATCGGCAGAGCAATTCATATCCTCTGTCAAGTCTTCTCCCATTTTGCCCAGATGTTTTCTGCCTCCTCCAATATAGCTTTTTTCTGTATTCAAGTTCTGTCCTTTGAACATAGTTCCCGGACCTGTAAGGATATTGCGTTCTATTAATGAATTGGTAATCTGCCTCATGGGAGCAAAAATCTCCTTTGGTTTTTTCTGAGGTGCAAGCAGTGAGAGGCTCTTTGATGTAGGCATTTCTATATTAACACTTAGCCTATCTGCAAAAAGACCTATACAGTGCAGCAGTTCAGGAGAAACACCGGGGATTATCTTAGCATGTATATATCCGGCAAAGCCGTATTTGACCCTGAGCAGCTGCAATGATTCGAGAATACGTTCTGCTGTATGATCAGGAGAAATCTCGACTGCAGAACTCAAAAATAATCCCTCTATGTAATTGCGGCGGTAAAATTCTATCGTAAGCCTAGCCAGCTCATCAGGTTCAAAAGAAGCCCTGGGAAAATCATTGCTCCTTTTATTAACACAATATTCACAGTCATATACACATTTATTAGTGAACAATACTTTGAGCAGCGAAATACATCTGCCGTCAGCGCCCCATGAGTGGCATATGCCTGAAGCATGAGCGCTTCCTATATTACCATCGTTGTGTCTTCCTACCCCGCTGCTGGAACATGATACATCATATTTTGCACTGTCAGCTAATATCTTTAACTTTTTCATGATGGATTCCATTATCTGCCCTTCCTTTTCTCAAGTAATATATTGTATTTTATCACTTTGAGAACGTATGTTCAATATCAAGAACTTATGTTTTTAAAAAATAGCAATTTACAAGTCTTCCAACATAAAAAAATCATTATCAGATCTATCCTTTTATTCTCTGTTCTTCCAACAATAAAAAAGTCCCCATTATCATGAAAAATCAAATATAACGGAAACTTTTATCAAAATATTCAAACTTTATAAACCGAAATTTTTAAAGG
>OLOZ01001270.1_pt1 | contig 18060 bp, 12 predicted proteins | sample 1673021 | NCBI WGS metagenome assembly OLOZ01 (sample SAMEA3136747, study PRJEB25190) | human gut metagenome | biome: human gut; feature: human-associated habitat; material: faeces | place: Austria | collected 2013
GGCCCTGGAAACCTACGACGAGCTGCTCGCCGCCATCAAGGCCGCCTTATAGTTCCGTTCGCCCTAACGGGACGAACGGACCCGTCGACGCTGCGGTTCCGACAGGCACCTGCCCTTCGCATTCAGCGCTTTCCCTCACGGCCCGAAGGCCGCTCGGCCGCGCTTCAAGCGAATTGCAGGTGCCTGTCGGAACCTCGCTGACTTCCTTGGGCGAACCTGGTATCTTTTGCATTCTTATGGAAGAAGCACTCCTGGAAATAATCGAAGCCGTGCGCAGCGGCGTCGTCGGTGGCGAAGGGGCCGACAGCAGCGCCGACGCCGCATGGCTCGACAAGCTGGTGCGGCGGCACAACCGCGCCGCCCACGACGGCACGCGCCAGGTGGCCAAGCGGCGGCTCCTCCCCTTCTACCTGCGCGTGAAGGCCGAGGAGCCCGAGCGGTGGGCGGCGTGGAACGTGAGCGAGGCGACCGACGCAGCCCTCGTGCGCCTTCTGCAGGCCAAACCGCGGCGCACCGCCTCGGGCGTGGCCACCATCACCGTGCTCACGAAGCCCTGGCCGTGCTCGGGCGCCTGCGTGTTCTGCCCGAACGATATCCGTATGCCGAAGAGCTATCTTTCCGACGAGCCGGCCTGCCAGCGGGCCGAGCGATGCTGGTTCGACCCCTTCCTCCAAGTGGCCGCGCGCCTGCGGACGCTGACCGCCATGGGACATGTCACCGACAAAGTGGAGCTCATCGTGCTGGGCGGCACCTGGAGCGACTACCCCGCCGCCTACCAGCGCTGGTTCACAGGCGAGCTCTTCCGCGCTTTGAACCTGCCCGACGAGGAGCGCGCCCGCGAGGCGACCGAGCGCCAGAGGTGGTACGAGAACCGTGGCCTCCCCCGCGACCGCGACGCGCTGGCCGCCGCCGCTGCGCCCCTCCAGCAGCGCATCGACGCCGGAGAGCTCCCCTACAACGAGGCATGGCGGGAGGCCTACGGCGAGGAAGGCCCGCGCGGGCATGAGGCCAGAACACTGCCGCATCCCGGCATGTCGACGGAGGATCAGAGGGCAGACCAAGGTCTGCCCCTACGGGAAGGCGTTGAGGGTGAGGCGCTGCAAAGCTGCTCCTGGGACGCCCTTTTCGCCCTGCATCGCGCCAACGAAACGGCACCGAAGCGCGTCGTCGGGCTGGTGGTGGAAACGCGCCCCGACCTCGTCACCGCCGATGCCTGCCGAACCCTGCGCGCGCTCGGCTGCACCAAGGTGCAGATCGGCATCCAGAGCCTCTCCGACGACCTTCTCGCCGCCAACGGCCGCGCCATCACGTCCGCGCGCATCGCCGACGCCATGGCCCTCTTGCGGCGGTTCGGCTTCAAAAACCACGTGCACTTCATGGTGAACCTGCTCGGCGCCGACCCCGCCTCCGACATTGCCGACTACCGTCGTCTCGTCACCGACCCGGCGTTTCTGCCCGATGAGGTGAAGCTCTATCCCTGCTGCCTTGTGGAAAGCGCCCGACTCACCGACTGCTACGAGGCCGGCCGCTGGCGCCCCTACACCGAGGAAGAGCTCGTGGGAGTCCTCGTCCAGGACGTGCTGGCCACCCCGCCCTGGACGCGCATCTCCCGCATGATCCGCGACATCTCCGCCACCGACATCCTCGCCGGCAACAAGAAGACCAACCTGCGCCAAGTGGTAGAAGCCGCCGTTGATGCCACGGGCGAGACGGTTGCCGAGATTCGCTCCCGCGAAATCTCCGTAGAAGGCGCCACCGTGGGCGACCTTTCCCTTCAGACCATCGCCTACCAGACCGCCACCACCGAAGAGCGCTTCCTTGAATGGATCACCCCCGAAAACAAGATCGCCGGCTTCTGCCGCCTGTCGCTGCCGACGGCACTTCCCCGCGACACCGCCAACGAGTCTTCTCCCCCTCCCATCAAGAGCGAGCAAAGCGAGGCGAGGGGTTCCTCGTTTGCTTCCCCCTCCGCGCCGCAAGAGGCCATGATCCGCGAAGTGCATGTGTACGGGAAGGTGGCCGCCCTGCACCGCACCGGCGAGGGCACCCAGCATCTGGGCCTCGGGCGGGCGCTCGTGGAAGAGGCCTGCGCCCAAGCGGCGGCCGCCGGGTACACCGCGATTAACGTCATCAGCGCCGTGGGCACCCGCGTCTACTACCGCAACCTCGGCTTTAAGGACGCCGGGCTCTACCAGAAACGGCCGCTGCCATGAGCATCGCCGACGAGCAGCGTGTTTCCGCATCCGGACCAACGACCGCGCAGAGCGCCTCGCAGCCCGACGCCTACTCCCCCCAGGTCATCCGCAAGCTGAATGGCCTCACGAGCGACTTCTACGCCCGCGAGGCCGCCTCGTTCTCGGCCACGAGACAAGCCCCTTGGCATGGTTGGGAGAAGGCTTGGGAGCTCATCACGGCCCCCGATGCCGTGCAAGACCCCTTCCCCAGCCACGCCGCCGTGCGAGACTCCCTCTCCAGCCGCGCCGCCCGCATCCCCAATGACTATGCCAGCAATTCCAAGGACTCCCTCGCCGTCCTCGACCTTGGCTGCGGCAACCTCCGCTTCGAACGCTTCCTCGCCGAACGCGCAAACGCCCCCCTGCGCGTCACCGCCCTCGACAACTGCCCCGATCTGGCATCTCCCGAAATCGGCGCTCTATCTGCCGCCTTCCCGCACAGCCTTCGCAGCTCCTCTGCTGCTTCCAAAACGAAAGAGGAGGATGCTTCAGGGCAGGGCGCGAATCCTCCCGAAAAGACCATCGTAGATCTCCGCGCCCTCGACATCGTGGAATCCCTCCTCGTCGGCACCTTCGCCGACCGTCTCCCCCGCAACTCGCACGACCTCGCCGTCGCCTTCGGACTCATGCACCACCTGCCGACGTTCGCCCTGCGCGCCCGGGTTCTCGAGGGGATCCTCGGCTCCCTGCGACCCGGCGGCTTTGCCGTTGTGTCGTTCTGGCAGTTCCTGAACGATCCGCGCCTGGCCGCCAAAGCCGCCACGGTCACCGCCGAGGGCCGCGCCGCCCATTGCCTCCCCACCTTCCAAGAAAACGACTTCCTCCTCGGCTGGCAGCATGCGGAAGGCACCTACCGCTTCTGCCACCACACGCCCGAGGACGAAATCGACGCCCTTCTCGCCGCCATCCGCGAACCCAGCGCGCCCTCCACTAGCGGCTGCACGTCTGCCGCTCCCCTCCCCTTCTGCGAGATTGCCCGCTTCTCCGCCGACGGCAAACTCGGCAACCTCAACCGCTACCTCATTTTGCAGCGCCTCTAGCTTAGACGCACCCTCGCCCCCCCGTTTTCCAGCCGCGAATTCACGGTCTTGCCGTAACAAGCGTCAATTCGTGACTGACCAGAGACCAAAACAGCCCCGTTTGAGAGAAATGCAGCCGCAAAATGACGCTTGTGACGTCAACATCGTCATTTTGCGGCTGCTCGCTCTTTTGGCGAAAGTTTGAAGGAGCTAACAAGGACGGCGCATCGGCGGGAAATCTGCTAAAGTGCAGCCCATGGCAAGAACACCTGATACCCCCAAAGTCGCTCGCCGCCGCGAGCGCGAGAAGCGCACCATCTCGAACATGGTGGCGATTTACTGCGCCGGCAATCACGACGCGCCTGCGCGCACCGAGACAAGTTTCGCCGGCGAGGCGCTCTGCCCCGCGTGCAAGGCCATCGACGACTACTGCGTCCTGCGCACCGAGCGCTGCCGATCCATGGCCCACAAAACAAGCTGCGAGGAATGCGGTAACCACTGTTACGCCCCCGCCGAGCGCGAGCAGATCCGCGCCATCATGCGCTACGCTGGCCCCCGGATGATCCTCCATCACCCCGTGGCCGCCATCCGCCACCTTCTGAAGAAGTAGAAGAGACCCTACAAAAACCCGCGCAAATGGCGGTGGAAGGCCTCGCGAGTGGCCACGGAGCGCTGGCGGCTCACCGGCAGCTGTATGCCCGTGGAAAGCGTGGCGGTTTTGCCATCCACCCACTCGAGATAGTTCATGTTCACGAGAAAGCTCATATGGCTGCGCACGAAGTTCGGTGGCAGCTGATCCTCGAGGTCCGACAGCTTCGCGTACGTCTCTACCGTGTCGTCCACCATATGCACGATCACCTTGCGGCGGTTGCTCTCCATATAGACGATCTTGCCCACGGGAAGCCGCCGAACCGCACCGCCGCAGGTCACCGGCAGATACGCGCTCGTCTGCGACGCGAGCCGCTCGAGCGCCTTGCCGAGCGCGGCGTAAAGCTGCTCGGCTTGCACAGGCTTCAGCAGGAAGTACACGTGCGGCATCTCGTAGACCGGCGTCGCGTATTCCACATAGCCCGTCACGTAGATCACCTGAGTGCCACAGCCCTCGGGAAACAGCCGCGAGACCGCCTCGATGCCGTCGGAGAATCGTCCCGCGTCGTCGTCCATGCGCACATCCATGAGGCAGATGTCCACCGGCCCGTGGTGGGCCTGGAAGCTTTCGAGATCGGGCACGCTCTGAAAGGTGAGGATATCGAAGGACGAGAACGGCGCATCGGCGATCATGTCCGCCAGGATCCTGCATTGGCGAAGGTCGTCATCGACAACGGCCACAGTGTACACGCATCGTCCTTTCTCGTTTTCGGCTCCCGAATGCGCAAACGGCCCCGCTGCGCGCGGCGGCCATCGCAAGCTGTTATTATCTCAAAAGAGGATTCATTCCCTCCGCACCATGTCATTTTCAGTCGGAATGTTGTCACAAAATGCAAATCACTTCGGGGAACGGCACACGCCCTGACCTTCGCGGTTGGCGTCATTCAAAGCCCGTTCGGCCCTATGCCGCGAGACTCAGCGGCCCTTCTGCCGCCGGTTACCCGCCTTCCAGCCGCCGGCTGATCTACCGGCAGCGCACTATCAAGCTCGCCACCCACTGGTCTCCCTCGGCGGCACTCTCGAAAGACCCGTCGTAGCGCTCCGCCAGCGCCCCCAAGATATCGAGGCCCCAACCATGGGAGTCCACGGCGCACCGCCGCTGTCGCCCCGGCTTCGCCGAAGGGGCGCCGCCGCTTTTGGGACTGCAACTGTTGACCACCCGTACAACAAGCATAGCGCCATGCACCGAGGCGTCCAGGCGCACGAATCGCCTGCCTTCAGCCTTCACGGCCCCGTTGATGCCATTGTCGAGCATATTCGAGAACAAAGCGCACAAGTCTACATCGCTGATGGACACTCTGGCGGGGACGTCGGCATGCACCTCAAAGGCAACTCCCTCCTCGCCTGCGCGACGCGCCTTTAGAGCCAAAAGCGCATCGACAACGTCGTTGCGGCAATAGCGCGCAAAGGGCGACCCGACTGCAAGCTCTCCTGCACCGACGACCTCGTCCGTACCGCACTGCTCGATCGCCCGATTCAGCGCCTGAACCATGCCACGACGCACGTCGTCTGCCTCTTGCACCTCTCGCCGAGCAGCGGCCGCGCCCTGACGTGTCGCTTCCAGCAGCTCAGCTGCCGCACGGGCCTGATCCTGGGCCGACTCCTTGCGCGCACCCAGCGAAAGGCTCGGCAGTGCGAGACCATCGGCCACCAGGCACGCTACCGTGGCGAAAACAACGTAGGGAACAAATCGATCCAGAAAGGGATCGCGCATAGCAAAGGCGCCGAACGCGACAAGAGCGCATGCCTGGGTCAGGGGAATCGCCATCGCAGCCAAGCGCCTCGAGAGCGGTACGGCACCCATGCGCACGCCGTACCAGAGGGCCATGGCCGAAAGCAGAGCGGAGCACAGAACAGCCTCAGCCATCGACGCCGTCACAACGAACCTCCCTCTGGCATCTCCTCCGTCGAAACTCGTTCCGCCATAGCGCAAAGAAGCCGGCGAGCCTCTTCGGCGCGCCCCCTCTCCTGCAGCGCACGGGCCGCCGCCATCTCGTTTCGAAGATCGTGCCGCAAATGGGCAACAGCCCTCACCTGGGCCTGAGCGTTCTCGTACTCCTCGAGGTAGGCAACGCGCTGGCGAGCCAGCTCTTCGCTGCGGCGCTGGGCGCGGGCGGCAACTTCCCAATGCCACGAGGCGACGATGGCCCCAATGCCGACCACCAGATACACCAGCAGAATCAACGCAATGACCGCATAGGCGCCCGTCCCCAGCGAACGGGCCATGCAGATCATGGGGACGCTGGCCATAAGCAACTGAGCCACAAGCAATCCGGCGAAGACGACGCTACCCCGCGTGTCGGCCGTGCGCCATGCCCAACGCCGAAACAGGACAACCGCAGGTATCAGCAGTATTGCCGAGAGGCCCATGTCGAGAATCTCGTAGATGAGCCATTTCCCCAGATCGCTTCGATACAGCGCAAACTCGGCCGTGGAGTCCTCGGGGATCGGCATGCCGAAGATGGCCTCCCAGCACGTCCAGACAACGGCTCCCGCCACTATCGAGCACAGCTGGATCACGAACAGGGCGCTCACCTTGCGAAACGGGGAACCCCTCCAAAAAAGGAGCGGCAGCACAAACTCCAGGATGCCGCACACCACAAGGCCCGTCCAAAACCATGAGAGCACCGTCCCGAAGACAAACGCCCAAAGAGGGGTGCCGATAAGCTCGAGAGCCAGAAAAAGGCCGCGCCTTCGCATAGGCAATATCAGCATTGCCGCAGGAACCATGACAAGAGGCTCGATGCACAGATCAGCCACATCGATCAGCACCGCAATCGGATCCATCGGCCCCTTCCTTTCGAACACTTCGATTTGTTCAGCGATGTGCCCGCTGATGCCCAGTAAGGCTCAGGCAAAACTCGGGCAACGCTCGGGCACGCGAGAGCGCAAGAACTCCAGCCCCAGCTTCGCTCAGAGAAGAATTCCACAAGAGCCCGGCCGCTTCAACGGGACTCTTGCGCGCTTGTCATTTTCGGTCGTTTCGATGTCATCAATGACATCGACCCCCGGCGAGCGGCTCACTGCCCATGTGGTGAGATAGGCGCCTGCCGCCTTCCGATTCCACGCGCGCCCATGCAAACCCCCTAGTTTTGACTGCGCCGCCTCTCCCTCTAGCCAAAACAAAGGGGTTTGTGAGCCCCCATAATCCGCATCAGCTGCCGGTCCGCCAACAACCCCTTCGCCGGGCGTGTCGTCGCAGTTCTTTACACGGTTCCGACCAACAATGTCGAAGCCATTGAGAATGACGAGCGCTTCGCTTAGCTTTTAAGGACTCGCGCGACGTACGTTGGAGCGCCGCACGGCGAAAACGGCCCCTCTAACCGCTGGCTGGCGGAGGGCGCCTCGACGACAAAGGAGGAAAACGTGATACCAACATGGAAGCAGAAGCTCCTCTGCACGGGGTGCGCCGCGGTGCTGGCCGCCGGCCTCGTCCCCATGGCCGCCTGGGGCGGCGCAACGGAGGGAAGCGAGCCGGAGAACGCCACGACGTTCGCCGCAGAGACGCCGACGAACGACGCGGGCGTCAGCGACGACGACGCCCAGAACGCCGGCAAGACCGAAACCGAAGGCGGCACCCAAACGTCGGACACCAACACCCCCACCGACGGCGACCAAAACGGCAACGACAACGGACAGGGTGAAGGCGACGACCAGGGCGAGAACGGCATGGACGGCGACACCGGCACTCCAACCGAGGGCAGCAACCAGAACCCGAACGGCAACACCGGCGAAGACAGCGACCAAAACAACCCCACCGACGCCGACAATGAAGGCACCGAGCAGGGCGGCACCGGCAACACCGGAAAAGAGGGCGACAGCACCGGCACCGGCAACACGACTGACGGCGCTGGAGAGAACGGTACAAACCCTGACGGCGAGTCCGGCGACAATACCGACGACTCCCGGCAGGAGATCACTTACGCTGAAGTAGAGGTGACGAGCGCAGGCACGATGTCCATGTGGCCTGGCGACGGCGCCGTACTCACCTCCCCCGAAGGAGAACCTTTCCGTCTAAATGATGCTGCGCGCGAATTCTTTGATGCGAACGCATTTGGCGAATACCTAGTGAGCGTCGTTTCAAGCGATCCATCTGTCGTTTCGGTTGTTCGAGACAACGAAGCTGAATACCTAGAGAACGCTTATTACATTGAGGCGCAGAAGCCGGGCACTGCGACAGTAACGCTCACCCTTAAAGACAAAGAGCCCGTCAGCTGCAAGATCACGGTGAAATCCGCTGCCGATGCCGATCTTTCCAAACTGAAATTCCAGACCAAGAACATCACTATGAAGGCCGGCGAAAGTGATTATCTCGGCGTTTACGGTTTCCAGTGGCTCGGTGAAGAAGCTATGGAAGCTGTTGGATACAACTTTGCTTTCGCTTCATCCGACGACAGCATTCTTGACTGTTGGGTCAACGACGGTTCCTATATTGCCGCGCTTCGACCGGGCGTGGTCACCCTCAGCTTGTACTACTTCAATCCCGAAACCGAAGAATACACCCAAACCGACACCGCCACTGTCACAATCACTTCCCCCACTGTCTTGGCGGGATCCACTTCCTCTTCTGACATTTCGGGCAACATTATTGCCTCTAACGAGGATCTCGACATGCTCGTCACCGACAATGGCGTCAAGCTGGATGTGAAGATCAAGTCTGAAAGCGATCTAACGGCCGCCCAGCAGCAGGGTCTGATTCTCGTCAAAGACGCAACTGAAGCTGATCGCGTAATTCCTATCGACATTAGCTTGATCGATCGGGAAGGCGATATCATCCACGGCGGCGAGGAGGGTTACATCTTCCCTTACACCGTCCGCCTCAAGCTTGAGGGACAGTTGGCCGAGCTGGATCCGGCCACCATTCAAGTTTTCTACCTCGCAGATGACGGAATCCCGCAGAACATCACGTGCTGGGTCGAGGATGGCTACCTTTATATCGTCACCGATCACTTCTCACAATACGTAGTGACTGGCGACCTTAAAGCCGATTCTGCCACGCAAACCGTAGGAAACAAGGTCGACGCGAACAAAGTCGCCGCCTCCAAGAAGCAGACCGTCACCGCTACGGCTGGCGACACGCTGCCCCAGGCTGGCGACGAGTCCACGGCTGTCATGCCCGTCGTGGCCCTGAGCGCCACCGCGGCTGCCGCCGCGATTTACCTCGCACGCCGCCGCATGCAGGAGTAGCCGACAAGCGCTCAATCACGCACCACGAAGAAGAGACCCGGCAAGCTCAAACGAGCAAGCCGGGTCTCTTCTTTTATGTCGGTCGCTTTGGCACCCATGACGATTAAAGGCCGGCTTCCACAACTTCTTCCATAGCTCTCCCGAAGTCTTCGTCCCGCTCATCTCGTGCTTCCGAGAGCATCGAAAGAGGAGACGAGATGCCCTTGGTGAAGCGCACGCGCCTTTGATCTGCTCGCTCCAAGATTTCCTGGCGCTTGGCAGCCCTCCCCTCCCGCCCGTCAACCAACTCAAAGAATGCCGCGCGCGAAGCCTTTCGCTCCGTGCTCTTTCCCCTCATTGTTTCCTCCGCGGCCGCAACCGTCCGCTTTGCCATGCTCCTATGCTGCGAAGAGGGAAAAGCATTGGGCCCCTCATGAAGATTGCTTAAGGGAATACGAGGTTGAAATGCCGACATAGCATCCTCCTTACACGTCATATGCATGCACTATATATGATGCAAATGACATATTCAAGAACCGGTCAAGTATGAGTTTCGCGCTAATTGTTACAGCGGTACAGCCAGTAGTTCCAAAGCGATTGCACCCATGTCGGCGTTGTCATAGCTTTACGGGGATTGCGCGGCGGGCTCTCCTTCCCCCTCCCGATTCCCGCCGCGCCCTCGAGAGAGCCGAAGGATTGGAAGCTGAGGCGTCAGCCGACGCCAGAAGGAGGACGAATGAAACGCAGCATTCTGGGCAGCCGAGCCCTGCGCACGGCCTGCGCCTGCGCCCTGGCCCTGGGCATCGCGCCCGCAGCGGCCTGGGGCGCCGCCGACGGCGAGCAGCCCGCCAGCGACGTGGAGGCGTTGCAGGAAGCCGTGGAGGACATTTCGCAAGAAGGCGACGGGGGGATGCCCGAAAAGGGCGAGCCCGCTCCAGACGCCAACGGCGAGGCCGCCGACGAGCAGGCGCCTGGCGAGGGCACGGACAGCGACGAATACGAGAACGGCGCCCCCGAGGCCGAGAAGGGCGAGGACGGCAGCATCCCCGACGGCGAACCCGGAGCCGAGCCCGAGGTGCAGCCCGGCGACGCCGCCCCAACCGCCCAGCCGCTGAGCAACGCCGCCACAAGCGCGGGAGACGTCTCCCTCACGCTTTCCACTACTAGCATTCAAGGAAATTTCTATCGATGCGCTTTTGATGCAGACAGCATTCATCGAGGCGATGGCTTTGAGGTAAGATACACGCTTGATGTTCCGGAGGGGCGCTCGCAAGACGACTACCGCATAGACTTCCTCGACGTAGGCGGCGTCAGCGTCTTTCGCTATAACGACGAAACGGGAAACGGTGGAACTCTCTACTTTCAGACCGATGAGCCCGGAACAATCGCAAGGTCTTTGTATGTTCACGACTGGTCGCTGGGAGAGCCCGAGAGCTCCGAAAACTATCTTGCAGAAATACCCGTCACGATAAAAGGCACTTTGATCGATGAGACGTTCAAAATGGAAGCGAAGCCCGACTTCAGTCTCGAGCTACGCGATTCGGCGTTCATTTTCGATTCTCTGAATGAGGATCCCGATTGCGTATTCAGCATCAACGAAGCCGCCCAGGCATGCTTTGTTGAGCACGAGTGGAATGAGATACTGAAATCCATCACTACCGACGATCCCTCTATTCTGGAAATCGATCCGGATAACCGCGTTGTGAGCGGGATTGGCACCGGTACAGCAACTCTTACCGTCGAAATTGCTAATGGAGAACGATTCACGAGCACCATCACCGTTGATGGGCAAAACGACGCAGACGACATCGATTGGAGCCAGGTTGTGCCCGACGACTTGAAGTTCACACAGCAAACGTTGAACTTAACCGCTGGGCAATCATTCCTCAATGGCCTGTTCTTCGAAAACTTTATCAGTGGAAAAGATAGCGTAAATTGGTCGTTCTATTTGACCACAAGCGACCAATCCGTCCTTAGTTACCAACTTCCAGAAGAAGAACCCATCTTTGGCGACGGAGGCGGCGGGGTTCTTATCTCCGCTTGCAAGCCGGGCACCGCGAAGCTGTACCTGTACTTCTACAACCCCGAGACGGAGGAGAGCGTCCTCACCGACACCATGACGGTGAACGTGAAGGCGGCCAGCCCGACCGCCTCATCGACTCCCGGATCGGCCTATGCGGGCGACATCGTCTCCTCCGGCGCCGCCGACGACATCGTGAGGCAAGAGGGCCTCTCCCTCGCCACGAGCGTCAAGAGCCCCGATTCCCTGACAGCCGACCAGCGCCAGGGACTCCTCGAGGTCACCAATGCCGCCAAGGGAGAGAAAGCGGTTCTCGTGGACATCAGCCTCGTCCGTTCCGACGGCACCGCCTTCGACGACTACGACGAGCTGGACGGCAACTACGTGTTCACCGTGCGCCTGAAGCTGGAGGGCGACCTGGCGGGTCTCAATGCAGATACTATTCGCACGTACCGAATCCACGAGGACGGGGAGATGGAGCCTGTCACCTCCTGGGTGCACGACGGGTATCTCTACATCTCCACCCGGCATTTCTCGCCCTACGCCATCGTGGGCCAGGCAAAGAGCTCCGGCAGCAACGGCTCGCAGGGCGGCAATAGTGGCACGGGCAACGGCCAGGGTGGCAGCACGACGACTGCTGCCGACAAGGGCAACACAAGCAGCACCTCAACTGCCAAGAACGACGCCGCCAAGACCTCGGGCACATCGCGCTCCGGCGCTCCCCTCGCGCAGACTGGCGACAGCTTGCTGCCCCTCGCAGTGGCCTTGGGAGTCGCTACCATTCTCGGCGCTTTAGGGCTCGCTGTTGCCCGCCGTCGCATGAACCGCTGGTAAGCCAAACCCCTGAAAGATTAGGCTTCCTGCGCCTATTCCCCACCCAGCTATTCGAGGGCCGTCCTCACATCGAGAGCGGCCCTCTTAGCACCTGGCACCTGATCCATCAGAAGGAGGACACCATGACCCTATCCGCCCTGGGACGCCTGCGGGCGCTTCCCACCATCGCCCTGGCGCTCGCCTTGGCCGCCGCCCTAGCCGGTTGCTCCACTTCCGAACCGGCCGAGGAGGCGCCCGCCCCCGCTCCCGCCGAGGAGCCCGCAGCTCCCGAAGCCTCTGCCGAGGAGGAGGCCGAAGAGCCCGAGCCCGCCGTCCCCGCCATCGACAAAAGCCAGCTGGTGACCGCCCAAACCACATACAGCGAGGAGCTAATAGACGATCCTGACACATTCGAAGCCACCTACAACGACGACGGTCGCCTCCTCTCATACGACAACGCAAACCAGCACTACGCGTGGACTTACGACGACGCAGGCAGGCTTCTCACGGAGAGCTACACCTCAACCACAGAGGCCGGCGGCGAGAGTACTTTGACCACTTACACCTACGATTCCGAAGGAGTTCTCTCGGAATCGTTATACGAAGACAACTCGACCGCCCTGTACATCAACCCGGAGACAGGAGAAATTGGCGAAGACTCCTCTCTCGGAGAGCCGTGGAATGAGCCTGAACAAAGCACGCGCACGAAATGGACTTACAGCGACGACGGAAAACAGCTCAAGGGCGAGACATACTCCCTCGAAGGAGAGCTACTGAAAAGCGAGACGACCTATTACGCTGAAGATGCACGTTATGCCTACGATACGGTTCTGGGCACTCCCGATTGCATCGGCCTAACCGAATCCGCCGCCAATCCTTTGAGTCGCGAGCTGTTCGATGCCGACGGCGAAAAAACGGGCGAGGTTACCTTCACCTACGATGCCCAAGGCAATTTGACTTCACAAGTTTTCACCGAGGGAGGATACACCTACACCACCAATTACACTTACGACGACAAGGGAAACCAGACCTCATGGTCTTTCAATACCGATGATCCCGAAGAGGAGTTTTCCGCTCACAGCGGGGAGGCAAAATGGGCCTATGATTCAGACGGGCTTCCCATCTCCCAAAGCGAATATCAGGAAGGATCCGACATTCCCACGAACACCTTCTTCTACACCTATGACAGCAAAGGCCGGCAGAAAACCTCTACCCAAGTAATAGCCATGGAGTCCTACGATGAGAACGGAGAACCCACCGGAGAATTCGAGTACATAGTCGGCTGCAGCATCTTCACTTTCCTGGAAGATGACGAAGAGCTCACCACCACTCCCGAGCAGCTGATGGCCGACGCCCGCGCACAGGTAGAGGCCGCTTAAATGACGAGCGTTTAGGCAAAGGGCCCTCATCTTCCTGAGCGCTCAGGAGAAGCCCAGTACTTGACCGCTTCCCAACCTTTTTCCTCGCGTTTCAAAAAAAAATGCCCTGCCTCGCATTGGTTTAGCACGGCAGGGCATTTTTGCGCAGTTCTTCCAGATCTCCTGTCTCACCTTCGCCCTCGCACCTTAACCAATTCCCTTCGTGCCTTCACCCCCCGTCCCATTTTCCATTCCTGCTTCCCATTCCCATTTCTCATGCCCACTTCCCATCCCCCGACGCCCAACGCCCTTCCCCCATCGTTCCTCACGCACTGTCTACCCGAAGACAAAAAAGCACATTTTCAAAGTTGAATCTTGAGGATTCGAAAGGGCGACTGACGAGTCCACGACAAAATGCCTGATCAACGCGCTGCATACTTTAAGACACCACTAAGCTGCCGCTTCTTAATCTGGAATATGTGCTTTAATGGACTCAGAAATCGATCGCGTCCCGAAAAGCATCGCTGTTGCCATCATGTAGGCCCCGTCCCCGCGCATAACATCGAAGGCGATCCACACCATAGAGTAGATGAGCGCAACCTGGATCAGCGGGAAGAGAGCAAACCGCTGAAGCCACGCAGCTCCCCGTCGCCCGACCCGCTCACTTCTGCCGTCATCCAGCGGGAAGAAGCGCCGGCATCACAGCACGCCTCCGGCCAACTCCAAATCATCCGCGCAAGCTGCGCGATCGGGCAAAGTGCGCTCAGCCTCGCCCCTCGCTGCGGCGTCGGAAGCGCTGCCCAACCGCATGATCACGGTAGCGCGGAACACGCCGTCCTCGATGGCGCATTCCAAAGATCCCCCGTGTCGTTGCGCGATGCCGGAGATAATAGAAAGCCCCCAGCCATGAGCCTCATCCCAGGTGCGCTGCCGCTTGCGCGACCGTTTCGCGGACTCCTCCCAGGCAACGCGATCGGCTTCGGAGATGCTGTTTTTGGCCTCAATCACCAAATGGCCCTGCCGCACCGAGGAGCGCAGCGACAGAAACGGCTCGCCCGACGCGCCCGGCTCGCTCGACGCGCCCGGGCCGCCCGCATCCCGCGCCCGCAAAGCAGCCGCCAGACCATTGTCCGCCAGATTCGCAATCACCGCGCACAACTCCACCGCCGGCACCCCCACGTTGTGGGGTATCTCAAGGGAGAACCGGGGGCGCACGCCCGCTTCCTCGCACGCCTTCAGCTTCATCGTCGCCACCGCATCGGCCGAGCGATGCTCGCACAGGCGAAAGGCCGTCGAGCCCATGATGTCGACAGCGCGCGAAAGCCGCTCCTGGGCGCTCCCCTCCTCTTGCTCGCGCAGGCGTCGCACCGCCTCGTCCATCTCCTCCGCCACCTCGCGGCGCAGCTTCATGATGTCTTCCATATCGGCCGCGATTTGCTCGCGATAGGCCACCTGCACGCGCTCTTGCTCCTCCAGCATGCGCACCCGCTCGCGCAGAATGTCGGCCTCTTGCGTCTTGCGCACCTCGCGGAACAGCTGGAAATCGACGGGAATGCAAGCCAGCGCGAGAAGCCCCACAACCCAGAGATACACCTCGGGCAGCTGGAGACGCACGATCCAAACAGCCGACACCGCCACCATGACGAGTTGGCTTGCCGGATAGAGCAGAAACGAGAGGCGCTGGATAATCGAATGGTTCATGAGATGCCTTTCTTCAAAAAGAGTCCGGGATGTCAAAGGGAGTTCGCAACATCCTCAAGGTAGTCCAAAGCAGCGGCACGGTCTCCGCGCTCGCACAGCGTCGCCACCACGGCCTGGTGGTTGCGCAGATCGTGGCGCAGGCGCGCGGTGTCGCCAAGGAGCTCCTGCACGGCGGTCAGCTCGCGCAGATATCCCGCCAATCGCTCCTCCAGAAACGCCGCCTTAATCTCAGCCCGCTGCCTCTCGGCAGAACGGCGCATCTGCAGAAACGGCAGCGCATCAATAGCCGCGCACAGCAGCAAAATTGCCGTGGAAGCGACAACGAACGCAGTCTCTCCCCGCGTGACGCTGAAGCAAATGCCCAGCACAATGAAGATGAGCGGCACCTGCATCAGGGGAAACAGCGCCAATCGCCGTATCCACACCGGAGAGGCAGCCCCTGATGCACGTCGGCCGCGTCGGCTCTTTTTCGCGTCGGGAAAGAAGCGGTGCACGACCTTCCCCATGCCGATCATGGCCGGCGTCATCACAAGCCCGTAGCCCACCAGCCCCATGAAGATGGTGAGCGGGGCATAGGTCAGGGCAAGCTGATCGTTCATCATCTCCAAACCAGTACTCGACACCCAGATGACCGCCCCCGTAAGCTCCGCCACTGCCATGAGCACCATCGCGAGCGAGCACACGATAACGCGCTTTGGCAGCGCACCACCACAGCGCCCCACATCAGAGTCCAGCCTCAAACGCCCAAATACGCCAGCAGCCCCTCGCAGCCATCGCACACGTCGGCATAGGTGGTTTCGAAATCGCCCGTGTACCAGGGGTCGTCGACGCTGCGGTTGGTGCCGGCGAATTCCAAGAGTTTGAGCACCTTGCCGTCCGGGTCGCCGCCGAGGATCCAGTTCATGTTGCGAATATTGGCCGTGTCCATGCCAATGATGAAGTCGAAGGCGTCGTAATCGGCGCGGCGCAGCTGGCGGGCGCGCTTGCCTTCGAAGCCGCCGATACCATGCTCGCGCAGCACCGCCGCCGTGCCCGGATGCACCGGGTTGCCAATCTCCTCGGTGCTCGTCGCCGCCGACTCGATGTGGAACTGCTCGGTAAGCCCCCGCCGCGCCACCATGTCCTTCAACACGAACTCGGCCATAGTCGATCGGCAGATGTTGCCGTGGCAGACGAAAAGGACGCGAATGGGAGACTGGGTCATGGGGAAATCCTTTGCAAGGAGACCGATTGTTTAAAAGATACGGCGCATATTATCTCACAGCAACCCCCATCGCCCTAAGCCACAAGTCGCGGTTTTCTTCCAGTATCGCGAAGGCGCCATAGCACCCGTCGGTTACTTCTGGGAAAATACCGCCCAAGCATTGGACGGCTCGCTCGGAGCAACGGCCTTCCCGTACGCGCCTCGCGCTGCGAACCGAGGAACCGAGCAGAGGGAACAGGAGCATCATGGCAGAGTTCATCTACCAAATGTACAAGGCCCGCAAGGCGGTGGGCGACAAGGTTATTCTGGACGACGTTACGCTGTCGTTCTACCCCGGCGCGAAGATCGGCGTCGTGGGGCCCAACGGCATGGGAAAGTCAACCCTGCTCAAAGTCATGGCCGGCCTGGAGGAGGTCTCCAACGGCGAGGCGCGCCTGACGCCCGGCTACACCGTGGGCATTCTTCTGCAGGAGCCGCCGCTTGAGGAGGACAAGACCGTCCTCGAGAACATTCAGATGGCCTTCGCCGATGTGCTGGCCAAGGTGGAGCGCTTCAACCAGATCGGCGAGGAGATGGCCGCTCCCGATGCCGACTTCGACGCGCTCATGGACGAGATGGGCAAACTGCAGGACGAGATCGACGCCGCAAACGGGTGGGACCTCGACTCCCAGCTCTCCCAGGCCATGGACGCGCTGCAGTGCCCCGACCCGGACGCGCCCGTGAGCATCCTTTCCGGCGGCGAGCGTCGTCGCGTGGCCCTGTGCCGCCTGCTTCTGGAGCAGCCCGACCTGCTGCTCCTCGACGAGCCCACCAACCACCTGGATGCCGAATCGGTGCTCTGGCTCGAGCAGCACCTGAAGACCTACCCCGGCGCCGTGCTCGCCGTCACCCACGACCGCTACTTCCTCGACCACGCCGCCGAGTGGATCTGCGAGGTGGACCGCGGGCAACTCTTCCCCTACAAGGGCAACTACTCCACCTACTTGGAGACCAAGGCCGCCCGCATGGCCGCCCAGGGACAGGCCCAGGCCAAGCTCGCCAAGCGCATGGAGCGCGAGCTTGAATGGGTGCGCAGCTCGCCGAAGGCCCGTCAGGCGAAGTCGAAGGCGCGTCTGGCCAACTACGACGCCATGGTGGCCGAGGCCGGCAAGGCGAAGAAGCTCGACTTCGCGGAGATCCAGATTCCCGCCGGCCCTCGTTTGGGCTCGAAGGTGCTCGTTGCGAAGAACCTGCACAAGGAGTTCGACGGCCGCGTGCTCATCGACGACTTGTCCTTCGAGCTGCCCCGCAATGGCATCGTGGGCGTGATCGGCCCCAACGGCGTTGGCAAGACCACCCTGTTCAAGACCATCGTGGGCCTAGAGCCGCTCGACGGCGGCGAGCTGGAAATCGGCGAGACGGTGAAGATCGCCTACGTCGACCAGAACCGCGCCGGGATCGATCCGGGCAAGAAGCTGTGGGAAGTGGTGTCCGGTGGCACCGACTACATGATGGTCGGCGAGACCGAGGTGCCCTCCCGCGCCTACGTGGCCGCCTTCGGCTTCAAGGGAGCCGACCAGCAGAAGCCCGCAGGCGTGCTCTCCGGCGGCGAGCGCAACCGGCTGAACCTGGCGCTCACCCTGAAGGAGGGCGGCAACCTGCTCCTTCTGGACGAGCCCACCAACGACCTGGACGTGGAGACTCTCTCCAGCTTGGAGGCGGCGCTGCTCGACTTCCCCGGCTGCTCGGTCGTGGTCAGCCACGACCGCATGTTCCTCGACCGCATCGCCACCCATATTCTGGCTTGGGAAGGCGACGACGAGAACCCGGGCCGCTGGCACTTCTTCGAGGGCAACTTCGAGGCCTACCAGGCCGACCGCGAGGCACGCCTCGGCAAGGAAGCCGCCAAGCCCCACCG
>OLOZ01001280.1_pt1 | contig 17963 bp, 13 predicted proteins | sample 1673021 | NCBI WGS metagenome assembly OLOZ01 (sample SAMEA3136747, study PRJEB25190) | human gut metagenome | biome: human gut; feature: human-associated habitat; material: faeces | place: Austria | collected 2013
TAAGTCTCATGGAACTTTTGGGGTTCTTTGATGTAATCAGCCGGTTTCATAATTAATACCTCCTTGTTAATTAATTTGTCGAAAACATTTTTAAATTTTCTGTATATTAAGAATAATCTAAAAAGCTCACTTATCTGCAACCCCCAAAATAAAAAAATTTTCACAAAAAAGTAAAGTCGACTTTGCTTTTTTATGAAAATATTAAAAACTTTAAAAAACAGGTAACTATGGTGTGAACCGTGAAAACAATTTATTTCAGATAAGAAAGAGGCTGCAGCCATTTTATTGCCGCAGCCTCTCTTTTTCAGAAAACATATTCACCCGATTTAGCTATATAATTATAACAGATTATCTCATCACCTTTCTCATGAAACGGAAACTCATCTCCTCCTCCCGGATCGCGCATAAGCTCCGGTCCTTTGCTCTCTACCATTTCGTATCCCATATTCCCTATTATCCGTTTATATTCCAACATGCTGCTTATCCTGCCTATATCCGAATGAGGATATTCGGACTTGATATTTTTTATAGTTCTCGAGGATTTTTTGTAAAAAAACATAGTCCCGAAAATAAGAGATCTGACCTTCATATACTTGTAAAGCTTCTCTATAGGGTATGCTTTATGAAAAAACAGAAAATTGCTTGACGAAAAATCATCTATGAATATATCTATACTGTCTTCTTTTATAGGCAGCTTCATACTGTCATCCAGTATGTAAAGAATATTAGGCTCCTGATCAAGCTCATCTATCCTGTTTTTCATGTGCATCAGCATACTTCTCGAACTGTACACGACTATATATCTGTTTTCTTTTGAAAGGAATCTGGCATTTTCAAAGAGAAATCCACATGCGAATCTATCTGTAGTTATAAACACCTTATCCTTTATCTGCTTGAAAGCTGTTCTCCCTGTAAGCCAATGATACGCTTTTATCTGCAAATTGATGAACTCTGTGCTCAGATCTTTTATAAGAGTATCCAAAGAACTTTCAGGTATATTAAGTTCGGGGCTTTCACTCAATACAAGAATTCCGTCCTCGATTACAGCCGAATAACCGCATGAACACTGCAAAGTGCCCGAGATTATCTGATTCTTTTCTATGTTGGCATTATTAAAAGAAAGAGATCTTCCACAGTCAGGACAGGCCAAGAGGTCAAGAAACGACAGCGATACTCCTGTACGCTTATTGCTGTTTCTTATATTGCTTACCTCCATAATAGACTGATCTATCATACTGACTTTCTGTTCAAGCTCAGATATGTGACTTCTGATCTGCCCTTTCTTTTCCTCCAGCATATCCATAAATGTATTGTTTGTCTCATGGTCCTTAAACTTAGTCATACGTTTTATGGACAAAAGCGTGTTGACTTCTTTCAGACAAAAACCAAAGCCTTTCATTTTTTTGATAAAAAGCATATCATCCCTGCACTTTTCATCAAAATCATACTGACTGCCGTTTCTGTCAGGGATTAATAACCCTAAGTCTATATAATATCTTACGTTTGCCGGAGTCGTATTAAACTCTTTGGCAAATGATCCAATCTTCATGAAGCTACCTCACCGATATACTGAATCCAATTTTAAAATAAATGTAAACTTTCGTGTTATATTATATATTTTTTATTAAGAATTTTCAAATTTTTTATAAAGCGCTCTAAAAAGCAAAATACTGAATATAGACGGATAGCCTATCAACAAAAAATGTTAGACACATTGGAAAATCAAAGAAAGTTTTACTCACGTTTAGAAATAATTGAATCCCAAAGAAAGAATGATTATAATAAAAAACGAAATCAAAAAATCTGAAATTATTACGATTTAAAAAGCGCTGGATTATAATAGAATAAGAAAAAAATCAGTATGTAAATATCACTTGCGAAGTACAGTATTCAATGCAATTTAAACTTGCTAGCCATCTGAAAGGATTAAAGACATAATAGAAACCGAAAGGAGGATACAAGGCATGAGCATAGGACAAACAATTTCTGATATACGAAAAGCAAAGAAAATGACTCAAGAAGAATTTGCCCAGATTTTTCATGTTACAAGACAAACGGTATCAAATTGGGAGAAAGAAAAGAATTATCCGGATTTAGAAACACTTATAGCTATGAGTGATCAATTCAATATCTCCCTAGATGTTATGCTAAAGGAGGACAAGAAGATGACTAAGAAATTGAATATGCAGATAACCTTTAGTAAAAGGTTTAAAAAAAATACACTTTTAATTCTGTTTTGTATTATGACAATATTGATTTTGAGTGCAATAGGTTGGGGAATCATTTGGAATAATACAAAGGAATCTTTAGAAGAAAAATTTGAAAATGGCGTAGAAATGAATGAATTTCGCTTTGATAAGCAATTGGGGCACTATAAAAAGGTAATTGATGAGGATACTTATTACACATTGCCCAATCAGTCAATGCCGGGTTATTTTGATTTTGTTCTTCATTTTCACAATGCAGTTTTAGATTATTATACAGAAGAGAACGAAGAAAATATCCAAATAAGGTGGAGCGGAAAGAACAAAGATGAAGAATTAGAACATACCGTTTTTTGCTTAGATAAATATGGTAACTATAAGTATACTCTTTCAGAAATACAAGAAAAAGAATTACGTGAAACAAATCCGAATATCAGCACCGTTCTTAAAGACGGTAAGAAGATATATGAGAGTATATATTGATAGCAAAATAAAGGAAAAAGGCGAAGCTGAGACACCATAGGACAAGCCTTTTACGAAACAGAACAACCACAACCACCATGATTTAATAGAGGACTTAAAAAGGAAAAAGCCTTTTAAGTCCTCTTGTCTACATTTGGAGCCATTTTTCGTTCTGAATCAAACTTACGAAACAGAACTGCCTTATTAGCTTCACAGAGAAAGCTGATATCGGTAGTGAAATATAGAAACGGCATTATCTGTGTCTAAAAATTTTTATCATCAATGTTTTAATAAATCAGTTTAGAATCTTTCGATTTCTCCATCGTGTTCCTTCCTTTGTTTACATATGACTTGCATATCGATACAAGAGACTCTCCTTACTGTTTTTATTCATATTCGAAATCCGCTTCATCAAGACTCATGAAACGCCAGATGATATTCGCAAGTGACTCTGCTACTGGTTTAAGAGCTCTCTGGGGAAGCTTCTCAAGTGTGTCACAGTCGTCATACATATATGGCTGTGCGCTTATAAGACTTACTACAGGGATACCATAACCATCACACCAAAACAGATCCGCATCTGTAACGATAGCGTCATCTTTACCGATAAGCTGAACTTCTGTGGTTCCAGTATTTTCTTCATCCTGGAGATTTGCAGTTTCATCTTCCACTATCTCTACCATGGCCGGCGCGTTAGCTACATAAGCCACTCTCTGTGAAACATTGCCTGTCATCACAAGTTCATTGTTTTCTATAGTGGCTTCCTCGGATATATGTTCTACACATATATCTGCCAATACATCTGTATCCTTTAAGCCGGGTATGACGCAAGCCTCTTCGTCTACCCACTCACCGCCGAGATATTCTTTTGCTACATTATCATGAGCGTCATAATCACTTGAATGTGTATCGTTAAGTACAAACAGTATTCCGCGGGCCCTGTCCTCCTGTGGTATCTGCGAATAGAATTTCGCCATTGAAAGCACCATGGAGCAGCCTGAAGCATCCTGTGTCGCTCCTTCCGGCGTAGTAGCGTCATAATGGGAGTTCATCATTATCATCTTCCCGTCGCCATCTTCGCTTCCAGGCAGTATACCGACTACTGCACCTGCCTTGTCAGTCCTTTCTGCATCGACAGTCATTTCAAAATGAGCATCAGCAGCTTCGCCCGAATCTTTGGCATCTTTAATCAGAGATTTGATAGTATCTCCATCTTTTTTAGTAACATAATATCCCGGTATTTCAAAACTACCGTTTACATATGACATATCTTCTGGATTATATTTATTGCTGTCAAAATATTCGCTGAGTATGCCGACAAAGCCTACCGCTCCCATCGACTGAGCATAATAATATTCTAAAGGTTCACTGTAAAGCGATGCTATATTGGAAACGACCATTTTTCCCTTTACATCATCAGGGTTTAATTTTTTAAAAGCATTTACATTCTTTACATACAACAGCTCCGCATCCTCTACATTACCCTCGTCAGATGTACTGAAAGTTCCATATACACCTTTGTCCTTTGATACCTTCCCGTCTACATCCTTTTTAAGTTCTCCGTCCTCCGTGTATTTGCCATCAAATAGGCTCATATACATCCTATAGGAATCGATTTCCTGTCCCTGCACCGAAAGCGACCAGTCATCGCATGTCCAAAGGTCTGTTTCCGTCGGAATCACGTGAACATCCTCCAGTCCGTATTCATTGAATCTATCCATGATATAGTTCTGTGCTGCTATGCCGCCCGGAGCGCCTGACTGTCTTGTTCCATCGAGATTAGCCAATCCTTCAACATAACTGAAAATCTCTTCTGTCTCAGGCATGTATTCCGCATATTTTTCCGTTGCCTTTTCCGCATTTTCGCTCTCGTTGGTTCCGGATGCTCCGCAACCGAATAGCATGGTCGTGATCAAAACCGATGACAAACCTATGCCCAATATTTTTTTCAAATTCATGTTTTCTCCTTCCTTTGCATTCTGCAAAAATAAATAGACCTATGTTTTTACATAAGTCTAAAAAAAAGCATCCTGCTTGTATATAGCACAATGGTCTAATATTCGCATTTTCCCCTTTGTATTTTATGATTTTAATATATTTATCAATTCAAACCGTCCTTTGATATCCATTTTTTTATATATACTTCCGAGATGATGCTTTACCGTACTTTCACTTATAAAAAGTCTATTCCCTATATCGGGATTGCTGATGCCGAGGCTGACAAGCTGTGCAACTTCTATCTCCCTCATTGTCAATTTGTACTTATTTGATATCTCTTCCCAGTCTGTTTCCTCTGTCTGCTCCAATGCTATCGTTTTAGAAATATCAAAGCCTAATACATGACCCGTATTTCTGCTTGCCATAAGTATGATAAAGAGGCCTACCAGAATATATATTATAAATATAAAATCAAAATCCTGATATTTTAAATAATTCTCTCTGTCAACGGTTCCTGAACATATATCCCAATATATGATATATAACATATAAATCGACAGTACCAAACTGAAACTCATCATTATCCCGCGATGCTTTTCTTCCCGCATCGCGGTCAATGCATACTTGAAAAATACAAGACCTATGATAAAATATGTAATATCAAAGATCATATTACATATCAGGATCATATTGTCCAGAATAAATGAATACTGTACCACAGCTATACGGCCGCTTATAAACGCAAAGGTATCTACGATAACAGCATATATAACAGTATATACTATAATACCTTTAGGTTTTATAGTATACGGGTTTCCTGATAAAAATATGAGCATTTCAACCCATGAAACGATGATAGCGAAAAACGCCAGATCGGAAGCTGTGACAAGCCAAAACCTTCCCTCGTCTGATAAAAAGGTCAAATACATCGATGCAGCAAACATTTCAAAAACGGCATATAACAGCATAGCTCCCGTAAGGGACGATACTGCCTTGTATATCGGCTCTCCTTTATTAACAACTCTGCGAATATACAATGTTGCCATTGAAGTACACACTATTATGATCAAAATATATGAAAAATTCGTTACGATTACTGAAGCTCCTGCCATAATTTTATTCTCCTATTGAACTACACGACCTGGCTGATATAGCCAAACATTTTTTTCATAGATTAGTTATATTAACATTCATCATGTCACCATATTGTTTTCTATGAGCATATCAAGCTGGTCTGCATCAACATCTATCTTTTCACTCTTCCTGCCATAGTTTTTCGGATTTATTAGTGCGATATGTTCTGTGAGCTTTTCGATAACTGCTGCCTGTTTTGCCATCTGCTTTTACATATCAAGAAGCAGGTTAGTCAGTATATCTTTATCCAGATCATTCAGTTGTTTTCTGGTAAGCTTATCTGTTTTCACACCCAAATTGTACCATAAAAGCAGGAACAGAAAAAGCTTTTTTCAAATAAAACCAGCCTGTTTTTCGTTGAAATTTCAATATTTAAAGCATGCTCCCCGGCGTCTTTATTTTCCTTATCCCAGGATCGATAGCGAAGCCTTGCATCAGACTTTTAAACTGTTCATTTTAAAATTACCTGCTTCAAAACGTTTGTAAAGATCAGTATGTCCACAAGCTATATATTTCATCAAATCTGTATTCACTTAACATTTGCAATGCCCTAAAGCACCATATACGGACATGCCTGTCAGATGCATCGGGAGCAATGTTCACAATCGTATCGTTGAACCTGATGTTTATGCCACATGATCTGTTATGTACGGGCTTCAGATCCACCTTGGCAAAGAATGGCTCAGATGATGCCCCTAAAGTTTTTCTTCAAGTATCAGTGATGTGTTATCTATCTTGTCTTCTTTCAGCTCTTTTTCCATTGCCAGATGCACTTGTCTGCATCGATATTGAAAGGTATTTACCGGGATACTTACCATTTACATTTAAAAGCACCTTCATGGGTGATTTTTTAGTGGTAAAATATAGTGTAAAAAATTACTTTACGGATTAAAGATAAAATCACTTCCATTTGAAATTTTCTCTGCCTGCCCCGAGTTCAAAATGGTACTTAGCTATTCCAAGATCCACTTTACTGTAAAAACCTATTCCTGCCTTTGCCGTCACAGTATTTTCCTCCAACGAAAATCTGAATTTCTGTTGATTCATAGCTGTAGGAGCCAGCAACGCTGCATCAACTCCCTTTACAAACCACTGAGGTGTAATCTTTCCGGTTTTCATTACACGTGCTCTCGGTTTTGACTTATGAGGAACTCCCTGAGTCAAGCCATATCCTACAGCGATTACAAGACACAGCTTTTCTCCGGCCTCTATTGTGAAATGAGCTTTTCTTTTGCTATATGTCATTGCGACCCAACATGTATTCATTCCCAGAGTTTGAACATACAGCGCGATTTTCTCTCCCCAATAGCCGCACTTCTCATCCAGATCCGGACCATTATCACCTATCAATGCTATATAGTTATTGACTCCTGAAAACTTTCCGTAATGAGCCATCAAGCTGTTAAATGCCTCCGGCTCATTGAGAATCACCTGCATATGAAGTCCGCTTTGTTTATTGCATTTTTCAACAAAGGACAGCAGATCCTCTTTTACCTTACCTTCTATTGGTTTATCTGTATATGCTCTTACCGAATGCCTTTCTCTCATTGCCTGTAATAATTCCATATTTTTCCCTCCTGTAACGGATTGATTATAACATGATTTCAAATAAAAAGATCATTGACACCATAATCACTTGCCAATGATCTTCAAATTTTTTCTGTTACCGTTGAATTTCTTTGCCCCACTGCTCACGTTCCATGCACAGCGATACGATCAGTCCGAAAACAACAGCCCACACAGGCGCCCCTATGCCAAAGAGCGTCACCTTAGACAATCCTATGAGAAAGGCAGCTAATGCACCCATATGAAATTTGCCTGCTCCGAAAGCTCCCTGAAGAGAGCTGACAAGAAGCCCTGTCATGGCAAGACCGCATATAAGGTCTATCACTGTCTCGGGAAGCTGCATGATAACAGGTATCAATATTCCCGAGAGAACGCAGACTATCATAACTGCACAGCAGTAAATCACTGCGCCTACAAAGCGTGTCTTTTTTTCTCCTGCATCCTTTCCTGCCAGTATAGCTATGACAGGACCTGCCAGAGATATTGTATGCCCGATGCCGAATGCAGCTAAAACCGAGCCTATCCCGCTGAGAGTAGTCACTGTATTAAGAGGCATATCATATCCGTTAGACTTGAGGACTCCATACCCTTTAAATACATCTGCCAATGCCATTATAACAAGAGGCAGCGATACTGTCAGTGCCACGTTTCCCGAAAAATCGGGCATCACTATATAGGGATATGACAGCCCCACAGCTCCATCATCAAAACCCCCGCTGAAGCTGCTGCCATGTATGAATACAGCGCAGACTATCCCTGCCGTCAAAGCAATGATATGAGGAGGTACTTTCTTGGTTATAAGCGGAAAAACCACGAATGTCCCGGCTATTATGCAGCCTGATAAAGGGTCTTTTATTATTGAAGAGACTATATCCAGACCATAGCTCATAAACACTCCCGCCACCATTCCCAGCACTACGGGAAGAGGAAGATGCTCCCCCATCCACCCCATAAGTCCTGTTGCTCCTATGGCGAATAAGGCAACTCCCGCTATTATGAAACCTCCCACCATTTCTGCTATGGAGAATTCCTCAAACATAGGCGCCAGAACAACTATAGCGGTAAGTGACGCAGCAAAGTAAAAAGGAGTTCTGTAATACAGACTGGCAATAATAGAAATTATTCCTCCCACTGCCATGCTGCACATTACGAAAGAGGCTGCCTGCCGGGAAGTCAGTCCTGCACTGTTTGCCACAGAGGCCAGCATAGGTATGGCTCCCGACAAGACAAACACCAGAGAAGTCAGCGCTGCGAAAATAGAACGGCTGCTGCACTTCCAGTCTGCCTTAAGATCTCTGAATCCCTTACCCGGCTCAATCAGCGGACCCATCGTAAATCACTTTCCCTTCCGAAACCGTCATCACTATAGGTATCTTGTAGATTTCATCAGCGGCAACCTGAAATATATCTTTGCCCAGCACTACAAAATCTGCATATTTCCCCGGTGTTATAGAGCCAGTAATATCCTCGGCAAAATCTGCATAAGCCGCATTTATGGTAAAGCTGCGTATCATCTCTTCAACTGTTACTGCTTCATCTTTGTTAAGAACACTGTCGGGATCTGACCAATCATCCCTGAAATCACATCTTGTAACGCCCATCTGTATAGCCGTAAGCGGCGCAGGAGGGAATGTCACAGGAAAATCACTTCCTGAGGCCAACAATACTCCCGCTTCATCCTTAAGACTTCTCATAGGGTACTCGTGTTCCGCACGCTCCATGCCAAGATATGGCGCTTCAAGACCGTAGAAATAACCTTTTTCCTTAGCAAACCAATATGGATTTGCAGAGGCTATTACTTTCTGCTTTTTCAGCCTGCCGTAGTCAGCCTTATCCACTATCTGCATATGAGCACCTACAGGTCTGATATTAGGCCTTCCGTTTTCCCTCTCGGAATATTCAAGAGCATCCAGCATCTGAGCCACTGCAGCATCTCCGATGACGTGACTGTGAGTCTGAAATCCGTTTGCCTCCGCCCATTTAAAATGCTCCCTAAGCTGTTTATCTGTCCAGATAGGTTCACCTATATAATCAGGCCTGTGAGCATACGGCTCTTTAAGATATGCCGTAGCGCCCTCTATCACACCGTCCAGCAGCATTTTGACGCTCTTAACCTGAAAATGGCCATCTTTATTACATCTTTCTCGTTCTTTAATATATTCGTCACGTATCCCATCTATTGACTCAGGTCTGGTCATAAGTGAACCTCGGATCTTTATTCTCAGTTCTCCTTTACTATCCATCTCTTTATAGCACTTTAGATCATTGGAATTAAGTTCCACCATAGGATCATGTACCATGGTTATGCCGAGACTTCCCATCAGATCTTCCAGAAATACCACAGCTTCCTTGATTTTTTCAACTGAATATATAGGCTTTATAGCATGAAAAGGCACCTGAGCGTTTTCCCTGAATGTCCCCGCCAGCTCACCTGTATCAGGATCCAGTTCCACCACACCTCCGTCTATGAGCGTATCTTTCGTTACTCCGGCTGTCTTTATAGCTTTTGAATTTGCCCATATGGAATGATGATCTCCTGAATCGAGGACTATAGGTATGTCAGTCGTTATCTCATCAAGCCATTCTTTTCTCGGCCCCAGATCGTCAAAATACGTATTTATCCATCCTACGCCTTCTATAAAATCCGTATCAGGATGCTTGCTGTAAAAGTCTTTTATAGTCTCAATGCAGTCTTCCTTTGATTGAGCTTCCGCAAGATTCACCTTAAACAGCAGCTCCTCAGCTCCCTGTAGAGCGTGTATATGAGAATCTATGAATCCCGGAAGCACCATATTACCGCCAAGATCTATGTACTCTGCATCCGGTCCCGCCTTTTCACGTACCTCCGTTTCCGTTCCCACAGCTGATATCTTATCACCTTCGACGCAGAAAGCTTCCGCCCACGGACACTGTTTATCCACTGTATAGATTTTTCCGTTACCGTAAATTTTTTTAGTCATTTTATTCCCCTCATATAAATTATTTAGATTTTTCAAAGGCAACCCATAAGCCTTTTTTTATCCTTGATTATCAATCCTCTTTATGCGCCGGATCCCATTTCTTTCCTGCTGCAAACAGTGAGACTCCCAGAATCAGCATTACTACTCCGCCCCATCTTGCGATCTGAATCATCTGCCAGAAATCGCTCATTATGCCGGAACCATACATATCAAGATAATATGCAGGTCCCCAATCTCCTTCATACCAAGCTAAGAAGAAGGAACCCAGAAATGCTATAGCTCCAAACATCAGGAAGAATATGCCGAATCTGCCTATATCCCCTTTAGCAAGCTTTGTCTTCGGATTAATCGGGCTTCCGTCAGGATCGTTCTTATTAAGTCCTCCGTATATCCATTTGAATATAGGATAGCAAACCACCGCAGCTATTATTGCGATGAATCCTAACAGGAAATACTCTGTGCCATTTACCAGAAAACTGATTATTCCTATTACCAGCGGACCTCCGCATATGTACACAGGAGCCAGCTTATTCTTAACATAGTACAAATCTCCTCGTTTCTCAACAGGGTAATCTTTTCTTATCTTAACATAAGCGAAACTCAATCCTACATATGTTACGAATAAAATGGGTGACAGTATTGTGACCAATATCTCAAAGTTAAAGTTTACCAGTATCAGATTTACGGCCGCCAATATCAGTATCGGCCATACAGGCACCTTTCTCTTAGGAGAAACCTTGGAAAGGAATTTAGGACAGAGGTTATCCTGTCCCAAAACCATAAATGATCTGGATGCCGTGGCTATTGATGCATTAAAAATAGCAAACTGCGCGATTACCGCCACAATCATGAATGCGGCTCCGGCCCAAGGTCCTATATGCTGATAAAGCACTGATGAATAATCTATGGTTATTCCCCACTCAGTCCAAGGTCCGGTGGACACTATTCCGCCCAATGTAGGAAGTATATAGCTTAATGCTATTATAACGATACCCAGCTTCATCCCCTTTGATATTACTTTAGGATTTTCTATCTCTCCTCCAAGGAATGATATGGTAACGTAGCCACAGTACATCCATACTCCCACAGCTATACCTGTTCCCCAGCTTGACATTACGCCTTCTCCCTGGGGTATAACAGGATCCATAGGATTGTACTGCCAGTTTGCCATACCTACAAAAGCCACTGCAGCAAAAGCAATAAGTATGATAACACTGAATATAGTGCTCAGTATGCTCACCTCCTGCAGACCTCTGAGATTGACAATCGTAAACAGTATTATTATGGCTGCTTTTATGATAAAGATCATAGCAGGCGACATAGAGACAAACAAACCTATGTAATCCATTGCCAGTACCACGTATGCCGACCCTGTCAGATAAGCTGCCATCGACATCCAAAATCCGAAAGAAAAGCCCCAAAATTCTCCGAAAGCCATCTTTGCCCATACATAGGGCCCTGATTCAACAGGCGCCAGATTAGTGAGCTCCGAACAATATAAGCCTATAGGCATTGCCCACATGAGAGGGATTAATACCAGAAGTATCAGTGTAAGCCCCGGACCTGCCGATGATATCATAGTCTCAATGCCAAAGGCGCCGCCGGCGCAGGCGCAATAGATTAAAAACGTCATTGCGCCTAATGAGAATACCTTTTTCTTAAGACCGGGCGTGACATCGGTAAGTACTTGCCCGCCGGTATAACTGCTTTTAGCCATATCAAGTTATCCTCCTTTCAGCCTTGCTATAAAATTCTTTCAAGCCCTGTATTGTCAGTCTCTTCCCCTGCTCTCTTCTTATCGAGTTGTACTATCAGCCTCTCATAGGCCTTCTTTGAAAGCGGATAAGCCATACAGCAAAGCGCCCCTAATATAAATGTTGCGATAGGTATTCCGAAAACTATATTGGCTATTCCCGTCACTGTTCCTTCACTCTGTACAGGAAGAGCCGGATCATATCCAACCATAGTCATGGTTATAGTAAGAACCTGAGTGCCCAGAGCAGTCGCCAGAGTAAACACAAATGCAAGCATTGAAAGCAGTGAACCTTCTTTTCGCTTTCCGTACTTATACTCATAAACCTCGCTGAGGTCATATATGAGAGGATAGATGAGAAGCCAGTATGAGCTGTTGCCGATACCGAATATTGCTAAAAGAACAAGCAGCATAGGGAAGGATGTCACCCCAACAAAATACAATACGATCATTCCCGCTGCGCTTAAGAGGAAGCATATTGTAAAAGCCTTCTTCTTATTTATCCTCATTGCCAGCGCCGATATCACAAGTGTCGTTATCATCGCCACAAATATGTTGATAAACATTGCCTGAGACATCTGGGCCTCGCTCATGCCTGCATAGAACAGTATGTAGTATATGAGTCCCGACTGGAATACGATGTAACCTATGGCAAACATTGCCACGAACCCTATTATCCATCTGAAAGGTTTTAGTTTAAGGATCTGCCAATAAGTCTTAACAGGGTTTCTTTCCTTTTCTTCCTGCATGAGAATTTCCATAGGAAGTTCTTTTCCTTTAGTTGACTTCCATGTGATGAGAATAGCTATTGCGCAAGCTGCTGCCAGAATAATAGCGAAGTAGCTCCACGCTTCTCCCTCTGTAGCTCCTCTCTTTGCGAAAAATGCTACTGCTGTAAGAGGCAGTGATATTCCTATGATGTTACCTATGCAGTTAAAGATTCCCGCAGGAGTTCTGAGCTTAGTTCTTTCATCGTAATCTGAAGTGAGTTCAGGCCCCAAAGCATTATATGGTGTGAGAAACGATCCGTAGCCTATCCATACTACCAGCAGCATTGCCAGATAAAATACGAATGCGCCGCTCTCTCCGAATCCGAATGGTCTGAAAAGCAAAATCATGCCTATCAAAAGCAAGACAGCGCCCATCACAAGATACGGTCTTCTTCTTCCGTATCTGCTTCTTGTATTGTCACTCATAGGACCAATACATAGTCCGTATACTGCTGATGCAATGGTAGAAATAGAAATGATGATTCCTGCCTTACCTGCGCTCAAACCTATAATCGCAGTAAGAAAATACAGCATGTACATGACTATAAAATTGTAAGATGCAGCGTCCGCTAATGATCCAAATGCATATCCAAAAATAGTTTTATTGGACAGTTTGTTTGTTTTGTTCATCGTTCGAACCTCCTTTGTTTTTTTAAATTCTACACAAAAGGACAAACGTAAAGTAGGTTCTTTCTTGGTAATCATTATGCAGTATATTGGTAATTTTCAGTTAATTCAGTTTTATTTTTATTAAAAAGGCTTATTTTATGTTATACTTATACATATCAAAAGACCGCTGACACTCAAAGCACTAATCTTCTTAAAAGGAGTTGTTAATTTGTCTGCAAGCAATAACATCAACGTCCAGCTCATACAGCCGCTTATGAAAAAGTTCCCCTTTTCAGATGACTGCATATCAGCCTTCTCCTTTATCTCCATTGAGGAATATCCTATACATTCCCATCTTCATATGGAGCTTATTTACGTTGTGGAAGGGACACTGTCTGTAAAGGTTGGGGTTTCCGACTACCTGCTTCACGAAGGCGAATTCACCATAATAAATCCCTTTGAGCTTCATGCCCTGTACGCATCCGATGACACCAACAAAACGTGTATTCTCGAAATAAACACAAAGTTTTACGACCCATGCACAGAAGGTACAATCTTTGTGTCCGCCTATAATCTTTACGAAGACGCTGCCAGCGAGGATTTTTCTAAAATAGTCAACACCATCAAAAAAATATTCACTCTCCATCTGTCGGCTGTCCCAGAAACAAAAGAAGACCCTCTTATATTTCCGTTAAAAGCAGAAAAAGACAGAGTCGAATACGAAAAGATACTGCTTCGATCCCTCTTGAATTATTTTGAGCTTCACTTTACCTCGGAATATTTCCTGCTGAGCGATCATAAAGAAAACACTCTGAGAGACAACGCATTGCAGGCTGACAGACTAAAAACCATCCTGTTTTATTTCTATGAGCATTTCCCTCAGAAAATACAGCTTCAGGATGTAGCAGATCTGACATTTGTCAATAGGTACCATATATCCCACCTGGTGAAATCGGGAATAGGTCTTACATTTTCTGATCTTCTGCAGCATATCAGAATAGAAAAAGCCGAAATATATCTTCTTGGTACCGATATGCCTATAAACCAGATCGTATTTGAACTTGGGTTTTCTTCCTACAGATACTTCAGCCAGCATTTTAAAAGTCTGTTCCACATGACACCTACTGCTTACAGAAAAAAGTATCAGGCAGCTACCATACGTTATAAAGATATCTCATATTTGTCACCTACTTCAATATACGATATAACAGAGGCTCTTGAAGCACTGTCACACTATACAGCGAAAAACAGCTCTGATCTTCAGGAAAAGAGATGCCAGATACTTCGCATTCCGTTCGGCGAACTGATATGTCATACTCAAATAACAGAAAAAAACAATATTCCTAATGCAAAGCACATAAATTTTCCAAACAACAGCCTGCTTTACGATTCACCATATTTTGCTGCCGTCATGCTTGGCTGTATGGAAAACAATATGATAGACTTTAAAAGAAAATTTCCGCAATTTTTTAAACCGGATACAAATATCTCATCAGTTTTCGGCACCTTTCCCGGAAATATGACTTCCGAAGGAATAAAAAAGGCGTCTTTCTATCTGAATGAATTTTTGGAATCATTGGGCACAGAATCTTTACATCATATAAATGGCTGCTTTTCAGCAGCTTCAAAAGAAAAAATAACATTCCTTCTTTATAACATGCCGAAAGATATCCTTGCACTTCTTTCCAAAGAGCAGCTTTTATCTCCGCAAATTTTAAAAACAGTCGAAACAGCTGCACATTCCGCGCCTGAAAGAAAATATATCTTCGATATGAACGGCATGAAAAAAATTTCTGTTCCGTTAAATGTTTTTGTGAAAATACAGCGGCTTCAAATAGATCTCGATGCCTTTTCTCAGTGGCAAAGACTGGGATATCCATCCGAACTTGACAAAAAAATGATTTCACTTTTAAACGAAGCCTCTGCTCCTGATGTACATCTTCAGAAACTTAGCCTATTTCCCTGCGGGAAGCCTTTAGAAGTAACGCTTCCTCCGTTTGGTGTTCAGTGTATTACATTCTGGGACTTTACCCAATCGCTTTAAAGTGATATAATAATTATGATTAGTTAGTTAAATGAGAGGTAAAAAAATGTATAAAATTAGCACTCTAAACAAAATATCACCGGCCGGACTTGCTCGTCTGACTGATGAATACACAATAACAGAAAATGTTCAGGAAGCAAACAGTATCATACTCAGAAGCTATAACATGCACGATATGGATCTTCCGGCTGATCTCATGGCTGTAGGAAGAGCAGGAGCAGGCGTGAACAACATCCCCCTCGATAAATGTGCCCAGCAAGGAATAGTGGTATTCAATGCTCCGGGAGCAAATGCCAACGCTGTAAAAGAATTATGTCTGGCAGGAATGTTTCTGGCTGCAAGAAATATCACCGAAGGATTCGAATGGGCTAAAACACTGATAGGCACTGAAGATGTTGGCAAAGCCGTAGAAAAAGGCAAAGGCCAGTTCGCAGGAACTGAAATCAAAGGAAAGACCTTAGGAGTTATAGGGCTGGGAGCTATCGGTGTGCTGGTAGCCAATGCTGCGGAAAGTCTTGGCATGAACGTTATCGGCCATGACCCATTCCTTTCAGTAAAGGCCGCTCACTCGCTTTCCAATACCATCGATATTGCAGACTCCCTAAAAGATCTGTATCCTCAATGTGACTACATAACCATACACGTTCCTGTAATGGACAGCACCAAGGCAATGATAAACGCAGAAGCTTTTGCACAGATGAAAGACGGAGTCGTCTTCCTCAACTTTGCCAGAGACAAACTGGTTAATGACAGTGATCTTCTGTCAGCCATAGACAGCGGCAAAGTAAAAAAATACATTACTGATTTCCCTAATGATACAGTCATAGGAAAAAAAGGAATTCTGGCGCTTCCTCATCTGGGAGCATCTTCTGCCGAAGCAGAAGATAATTGTGCTGTTATGGCGGTAGATCAGGTGATGGATTACCTTGAGAATGGCAATATCGTAAACTCTGTAAACATGCCTGCATGCACACTCGGACCAAAAAAAGGTACGAGGATATCAATCATCTCAAAAGCTGATGCAGGTGTACTCGAAAAAGTTGCTGCAATCTGCGACGGTGATGTAATAAATAAGGTAAAAGGAGAATATGCCTATACACTCGCTGAAACTACCGGCGATGTGGATGAGTCAGCTATTACAGGAGAAGGAATCATAAGAGTAAGAATCCTCAGATAAAACTAAAACCGGCTCTCCGTTTCTCTTAAAAATTAAGGTAGCAAAGTTAAAATACTTTGCTACCTTTTTATCTAATAACCTATCAACATGCCTATCATTTTAACTATGAAAGCAGCCAGCCATGCTACAGTGCACTGTCCTGCTACTACCCCTATAGCCCATTTTCCTCCCAGTTCTCGTTTTACTGACGCCACCGCAGCAACACAAGGGGTGTATAAAAGACAAAATACAAGAAGCGATAACGCTGTAAGCGGACTTATAGCACCTACCAGAGCCCCTGTAGAGCCAAACAGTACAGAAAGAGTAGACACTACACTTTCCTTTGCCATAAATCCTGTCATCAGGGCTGTAGATATTCTCCAGTCTCCAAATCCGAGCGGAATAAACACCGGAGCTATCACTCCCGATATGGCAGCCAGCATACTCTCCTTTGAGTCAATCACCACGTTCATATGTACATCAAAAGTCTGAAGGAACCATATAGCTATGGTAGCCAGAAATATAACAGTAAACGCCCTCTGCATAAAATCCTTAGCTTTCTCCCATAAAAGAAAAGTAACATTCCTGGCTCCCGGCATCCTGTAATTAGGCAATTCCATAACGAAAGGAACCGGCTCACCCTTAAAGGCCGTGCCTTTAAGCAGAAGCGACACCAAAATCCCTATTACTATCCCTGTTATGTATAATCCTATCATTACCAACGCGCCATGACCCGGAAAAAACGCTGCGGTAAAAAACGCATATATAGGAAGCTTTGCCGAACAGCTCATAAACGGTGTGAGCAATATAGTCATCTTCCTGTCTCTTTCGGAAGGAAGCGTTCTGCTTGCCATAACTGCCGGAACCGTACATCCAAACCCTATAAGCATAGGAACAATACTCCGCCCCGAAAGTCCTATCTTCCTCAAAAGCTTATCCATAACAAAAGCGACCCGGGCCATATATCCGCTGTCTTCAAGCAATGACAGAAAGAAAAACAGCGTCACTATCACCGGGAGGAAACTGAGTACACTGCCTACTCCGTTAAAGATACCATCTATTACAAGAGAATGTATTACACTGTTTACATCAAGCGCAGTCAACGCTTTATCAACCAGTTCTGTTACAGCTCCTATTCCTTTATCCAGCCAGTTGGATAGAAACGAACCTATTACATTAAACGTCAGCCAGAAAATAACAGCCATTATACCTATGAAAGCCGGAAGTGCCGTAAATTTTCCCGTGAACACCTTATCCAGTTTATGACTTCTGGATCGTTCTTTGCTTTTTTCAGGTTTTATTACAGTAGCAGCGCAAACTTTTTCTATAAAACTAAACCTCATATCGGCAATGGCAGCGGCTCGATC
>OLOZ01001285.1_pt1 | contig 17925 bp, 20 predicted proteins | sample 1673021 | NCBI WGS metagenome assembly OLOZ01 (sample SAMEA3136747, study PRJEB25190) | human gut metagenome | biome: human gut; feature: human-associated habitat; material: faeces | place: Austria | collected 2013
TACAAGAACTTGTGAGTAGATAGATATTTATATCATCAAAAGCATACTCGTTGAAATAGGAATGAAACATGGAAGTTTATAACTTTTTATAAGTTTTCAGTAACGGTTCACGCATGCACAATCGATCAAAGCACACATACTGTGCATCCCTGTTCTTCCTGCTATTGATATTGCTATTTGGCAGTTCCTGCCTTCTGACCGGCTGTTCAGGCGGCACCTCATCGAAGGCAGAGGCAAACGCCGGCCACTCCGGCGGCTCGAATACAGATGGCTCCGGCGGATCCGGTTCAGACGCAGACGGCTCCGGCTCAGATGCAGACAGTTCCGGCCAAAAGCGTGCCGATGCCTATGCCTCCCTTGTTCCCACCGCATCCGGTGAGACATGCTATGGTGATGACAGTGTTTCCATTGACGCCTCCAACATTTCCGATGGGTATGTGATGATCCGCTACACAGGCCGCTCCGAGAAAGCCAAGGCCCAGATCACCATTCCCGACGGTACCGTCTATACATACACCATCAAAGGCAGCGATTACAACACTTTTCCGCTGACCGGCGGTAATGGCGATTACACCCTCAAAGTCTATGAATGGGTAGTTGACAACAGTTACGCCCTTGCCTTTTCCAAGGATCTCTCCGTCAGCCTCAGCGATGAATTCAAGCCATTTCTCTATCCGAATCAATATGTCTGGTTCACCGGTGATTCTCAGGTCGTCGCCCTGGGCAGAGAATTATCCGACCAGTCTGCCGATGATCTGGACTACGTGCAGAACAGCTATTACTATGTGATCCGGAATATTTCCTATGACAACGATAAAGCCGAGAATACACCCACCGACTATGTGCCGGATATTGACACGATACTGGAAGAAAAGAAAGGCATCTGCTTCGACTATGCCTCTCTGATGGCCGCATTGCTGCGCTCCCAGTCCATTCCGACAAAACTGGAAGTCGGTTATTCCGGTGAAGCCTATCATGCCTGGATCAGCGTTTACCTCACGGAATCCGGATGGGTGGACAATATTATCGAATTTGACGGCAAAGACTGGGTACTCATGGATCCGACTCTGGCCGCCAACAATAGTTCCAAAGCCGTAGCCAAATATATCGGAGACGGCAGCAAATACACTGTGAAATACTCTTATTAATCCTGCATTCACAGTTTTCCTGTCAATCTGTGGATCCATACAATATCCTGCATTTATGGAGGGAATGATCATGAACAAATCACCACAATTAAAACCACTTTCCAATCCGGAACTTTCTGCTTTCAGCAGCCAGTTATCTCTGATCCTGCGTTCCGGTATCTCTGCTCTGGAAGGGATTTCTATCATGCTGGAGGATGCATCTTCAGAGGAAGAGAAAGCCATTCTCAACGCACTCTCAGAGAATCTTCAGGAAACAGGCTCATTGAACGAAGCATTGGAACAGACACAGCTTTTTCCGGCTTATATGACACGTATGGTCCGGATCGGTGAAGAGACCGGAACACTGGACGATGTCATGGCCGCCCTCGGCGACCACTATGCCCGTGAAGATACCATTGCCCGAACGATCCGGAGCGCTGTCACTTATCCAATGATCATTATCAGCATGATGATCGTTGTTATCCTCGTATTGATCATCAAAGTCATGCCGATCTTCAACCAGGTCTTCATTCAGCTCGGTTCGGAAATGTCCGGATTTTCCAGAATTCTGATGGACCTCGGCAATACCATCAACCGCTATTCCGTTGTATTCATTGCGGTTCTTGCAGTTATCGTCATCGGCTTTTTCGCCTACAACCACACTGCCAAAGGTGCCGCTTTCTTAAGAGGGCTCGGCAGCCATATTCCTGCCATCCGACGCATGCATCATGATATTGCATCCTGCCGGTTTGCCAGCGGCATGGCGCTGACTCTCAAAAGCGGCATGGCTCCCGAAGAATGTCTGAGCCTTGTCCGCGAATTAAATGATGATGAAGCCTTTCAGAAAGAGCTGACCGAATGCGAACAATTACTGGAAAACGGTACAGATTTTACAGCTTCACTCCATCAAACAGGTATTTTCACCGGCGTCTATGCCCGTATGGCTTCCATCGGCTTCAAAACCGGCTCACTGGATCAGGTGATGTCCGATATTGCTGAACTCTATCAGGAGGATCTGGATAACCGTATGAGCAATACATTATCCATCTTAGAGCCAACCCTTGTCATTGCGCTCTCACTTGTTGTCGGTTTCATTTTACTGTCCGTTATGCTTCCGCTCGTCGGAATCATGTCCAGCATCTAAGTCAGGAGGCCCACTTATGGTACGATTTCAAAATCAAAAGAAAAGCCGGAAAAACCGCCGGGTTTTTCTGTCCATTTGTGTTTTTCTGGTCATTCTTCTGCTTTTTATCTCCGGCATTGATTCATTTTCGGACAGCACCCGCCATCATCAGAAAGAAAGCCTGGAGCGGGCATTAAACCGCAGCATCGTCTATTGCTATGCAACGGAAGGCACCTATCCCGAAAGTCTGGAAGACCTGAAAGCGCATTATGGTCTGACCTATGACGAAGACCTCTTTTTCGTAGATTATCAGACCGTCGGTGCCAATATTTATCCGGATGTGACCATCATTGAAAAGGGGGCAGGCAAATGAGATTTCAATCCAGGAAACATCATATCATTGATATTTTGTTTCCCATCTCCCTGTATTTTGTTTTCACGGTATCGGCCCTGACAGTGCTTCTGCTGGCCACGAATGTTTACCGTACAACCACTGAGAACTCGGCTTTGAACTTTAACGCCAACACTTCTCTTTCCTATATTACTGAGAAAATTCACCAGAACGATACCGAAGGTGCCGTATCTATCGGCAGTTTTGACGGTCATCAGGCACTGATTCTGAAGCAGCATTACAACGACACGGAATATGTCACTTATATTTATGTCAGTGAGGGAAATCTGATGGAATTGTACACCAAAAGCAGTGCAGATGTCGATGTCGGCTCAGGCAAAGTCATTCTGCCGCTGCAGTCATTGGATATGGAGATGTCTCAATCGGATCTCCTGCATTTGACATGTACCGATGCGCAGGGACACACCGTTGCGTCCTATATCAGCATCCACAGTCAGTCATAGCACCTGTCACAGGAAAGGAATAGGATTCATATGAAATATCAACGTCACAATAATACATCCAGTCTGTTTCTTCTGGAACTTATACTTGCCGTTCTGTTTTTTTCCGTTGCAAGTGCCCTCTGCATCCAGATTTTTACCAAAGCCCATCTGATGAGCCAGGATGCCAGGGATCTGAATTTTGCCGTCAATGAAGTCAGCAGTATGGCCGAACAGATTTCAGCCGGCACTCTGCATTCAGATACAGCGACTTCATCCGATGATACAGCAGCTTCATCCGGTGATACAGCATCTGATCCGTCCACACAGATGCCCGACGATTCATTGCAGGATGCCGCCGCCTACTATGACAGCAGCTATGCATCCTGTGAAAAAGCAGATGCCGTTTATGTCCTGACCGTCCATTATGAACCGGAAAATACCCTTCTGAAGGCCCATATTTCCATGGATACCATCGCTGACAACCGGAATATCTACGCACTGGATGTCACTAAGCACCGACAAAGGAGGGCCGAATCATGAGAAAACAGTCAGAAAAAGCCCCGGCACCTTTTTTTAATATCGGCGCCTCTTCTCTCCTTGTCATCTTCCTGATCCTCTGTCTGGTGACCTTTGCCATCCTGACACTGACCAGCGCCAAAAGTGATGCCGACTTTGCAGAGAAACTGGCCCATCACAAAATGAACTACTATGCGGCCTGCAATACGGCAGAAAGCACCCTGGATAAGATTGATGCCGTCCTGGCCGATGCCTGGCAGCTGTCAGACACCGACACTGCTGCTGTCTTCACTGAAATCGAGACCCAATTGACAGCACTCGATAGCCGCGAACAGCTGCAGCTCTCCATGGATTTTACACAGAGTGAACCAACCATTTCTTATGCTGTCGCCATCGATGACAAACAGAACCTCTGTGTCACGCTGACACTGACCGCAGCGCCTGCCAAAGGAGAGGCTTACTACCGCATTTCACAGTGGCAGGTTCAGTCTTCCGGTGAGTGGAAGGGCGATCAGACTTTGAATTTAATGAAATAAGATTTAGCAAAAACCAAAGGAGATTTTTATGAACGCCAGAGAAATACTTGAACAGGCCGTCAGAGAAGATGTTTCGGATATTTTTATCGTAGCTGGACTTCCTATTTCATGCAGAAAAAACGGCAATATCATTCAGACACAGGAAGAAAAACTCTTCCCGAAAGAAACTGAAGCATTATTAAATGAGATCTATGGCATGGCCGGAGACCGTGATATGATGAATCTGCTGGTCCATGGTGATGATGATTTTTCATTTGCCATACCCGGGGTTTCCCGTTTTCGTGTCAGTGCCTACAAACAGCGCGGCGCTCTGTCAGCCGTTATCCGTGTCATCACATTCCAGCTGCCGAATCCACAGGAACTTGGCATTCCTGAAGCTGTTATGCAGTTTGCCGATCACACCAAGGGCATGATCCTTGTCACCGGCTCCGCCGGCAGTGGCAAGTCCACCACCCTTGCCTGCCTGATCGACCGCATCAACAACACGCGAAATACGCATATTATTACCCTGGAAGACCCGCTGGAATACCTGCACCGTCACAACAAGAGCATTGTCAGTCAGCGAGAGATCAAGATTGATACGGACAATTATGTCACCGCTCTGAAAGCCTCCCTTCGCCAGAGCCCGAATATTATCCTGCTGGGCGAAATGCGTGACTATGAAACCATCAGCGTTGCCATGACAGCCGCCGAGACCGGTCATCTCCTTTTCTCCACGCTGCACACCATCGGAGCAGCCAATACCATCGACCGGATCATCGATGTCTTTCCGCCAAACCAGCAGCATCAGATCGCTGTTCAGCTGTCCATGGTCTTAAATGCCGTCATCTCACAGCAGCTTGTGCCGACGGTAGACGGACAAATGGTGCCTGCCTTCGAGATTATGAGCGTCACACCGGCCATCCGCAATATGATCCGCGACAACAAAGTCCACCAGATCGACGGCCTCATTGCCACATCGGCCAAAGATGATATGATCTCCATGGATATGAGTCTGATGAACCTCTGTAAACAGGGCATCATTACAAAGGAAACTGCGCTGACCTACGCATCCAATCCGGAAATGCTGAAAAAAAGGCTATAAAGCAGAATGCCTTTCCGCGGCATAATAAAAAAGGCCGGACTAAAAATATCTGCTTTAAGTCCGGCCTAAATAATCTAAATTCTTTCAAATCACTTTTTTACATCTTTCTGTAATTCGCTCTCTATTTCATCAATTGACGGCAATGAACCTTTAAAATTCTCTGGTATCAACTTTGACAGCTCATACGCAGATACTCCCAAAGGTTGACTGCTCGATTCTAATGCATATTGTGCCTTTATATCATCTTTTGATTTGCAAACAAGTAATCCCAATGTAGGCTCATCCTTTTCTGTTTTCAATTGATGATTAACCGCCACTACATAGGTTCCCAACTGCCCGGCATAAGACGATTCGAACTCCGTAACCTTTACTTCAACTACTACATAACAATGTAGACGAATGTGATAAAACAACATATCAATAAAATTTTCTGTCGTTCCAATCTCAATCCGATATTCGCGTCCTACAAAAGCGAAGCCATTACCTAGCTCTAATAAAAATTTGTAATCGCCTTTCCTTGTCGTTCAAAGAGATCCGTATCCAAAAAATTGAGCAATACTGCTCGCGACCACCCATTTTGAAGCACTTGATTTACAAAAAACAATGCTTTTCTCCGATTTCCATTACACTTATCTATAATAAGCTTGTGATGTCCCCACGGAATGGCAAAAATTGTCTCTACCTCTCCATTTCCGAAATCTTCCCCAACTTGGGGAAGGTTTGAAATTTCGCTGTATAATTCAGCAAATTTCTGCATATATCGTAAGTTTGTTTCCGAAAATGATTTTACATCGGGCAATTCTTTACGCAAATCACGGCTAATCTTTTTGTAAAAGCCCTGACCATATGAAAAACTATCCTTTCTGTCATGAAGTTCTTTACCTAGCTGCCAGTAAAATCGAAGCATTTCATCATTTACTTTTACCATTGCTTTAATTTGACTCTGCCGAAAGCGTTTACTCACTTCTGAAATCCATTTCTTATATTGTTCATCTATTTCTATTATTTTATCCATACTCACTCCACATACTTCTGAATACTGAACGTCCCGCAGTCATATCTATTCTAATCATTATACCAGTCAGCAATGTTCTATTCTTATCTCCAATTATACATACCTCTTCTGAATTAAGCAACGGGTGTAATTTCGGACTTTTTGTCAATTTTTCTGCTAAAAAAGGCTGAACGCTAAATCTACCAGCGTCCAGCCTCTTATTATTCCTCTTTTTCTCTCTTCCCCTGCAGCACCGCCGCCAGTATCTCCAGCACGATGGCCAACCCGATCATGGAAACCGCTGCAATCTTACCGTTTGTACCGGTGATCGTCTGGAAGATGCCTCCCAGTTTCGGCACAGACAACTGCACCTTTCCTATGTAATTCGCATATGGGATTGGATTCATGTCATTATCACTGTTGGCATCGCCCTTCGTGATAAAATTACCCATAGCCGCACTGTTGGATACCACACGATGAGTGACAATAGAACCATCCGCATCCGTTCCATAGAAAGCAATAACATCCTCTGTCTGGATCTCTTCCGGCTGGATATACTTCACATACACCAGACTGCCCGTCGGTATCGCCGGTTCCATACTGCCGCTGATCACTGTGTAAATCTCATAGCCGAAAGCTTTCGGAATCGTAATTGGAAGATATGCCGCCACAATGATGATTAATAAAAGAGTGCCCAGTACGCTGCATACTGCAGCCACCGGGCTTTTTTTCTGCCTGTTGCGTCTAGCCAAAATCAAATTCTCCTTTGTCAGCAGGCAGTACTGTTCTATTCCAAACAGTACTGCCTGCTGTTACTTGTCTTTCAATAATGTCTATCTTGAACGTTTCTTCAGATAAACAAACAATGCTGCCAACGCTGCTACAGAAAGAATACCAATGGCTGCACCGCCTACCATCGGCAATGTATTGCTGCCGTCTTCTGCATCAATATTGGACTTTGGTGTTTCCTCGTCATCCAGGTCTACCAGTGTCTCCGGTACCTGATTATCCGGAATATCTGTCGTCTGGTTATCCTGATTATTGGCATCCTGACCGTTATTCTGATTGTCTGTCGTACCGCCTGCATTGGTATTGGCACCATTGGCCGTATTGTCGCCTGCCGCATTGTTCGCTGCGTTTGTACCATTCGCAGCTGTACCAGTTCCTGTACCTGTCGTACCGGTTGTACCCGTTCCCGTCGTGCCGGTTCCTGTTGTACCTGTACCGGTGGTTCCTGTTGTCGTTGTCGTCGTTGTTGGACCCGGAACAATGGTTGTCACAGTTGTTGTTGTCTCAACAATACGATCTGTCTCACCAGGCGTATAGGTGAATGTAAATACATTCTCGCTTTCATTATCACTCAAAGTCTTGGTCAATGCAAGGGCCTGAGGGATATAATTCTCAATATACTTATAAGCAACCACCGGCTTATCACCGGCATTGCCATAAAATGTCTGGCTGTCGGCAAGGGTCTTGCCATTGGCATCCTGATAGTTCACTGTGTAAGCCACCATATCGCCTTTGATGCCGTATGCAACAACGTAATCCACATCGCCGTCCACCTCGATCGTCGGTGTGGCAAGGGCTTCTTCATTGTCACGTCCGCTGAGACGGAAGCCTTTAACATAATACTTGTCATCCGTTACCTTGACGCTGTTGATGTCCAGGATAACCTGTGAACCAAGGGAAAGACCTGTGATCTCTTTCTGTTCCTGTCCGTCAATCGTGCCTTTATTGCCCGCATATACCGTTACCTTGTAGGTATATGTATCTGCTGCCATAACGCTGAATGCAGAACCAACCGTCAGCACTGCTGCTGCAAGAAGAGATACAAATAATTTTTTATATTTTTTCATCTTAGTTCTCTCCTTCCCTGTGCTGTCTTGTTTTTCTGGAATTGTTCAAAAGGATAATGCCTGCGATCAGGAAGATCAGACCGCCTACAAGACCGATCACCGAATACATCAGCAAATTGGATGTATCACCGGTCTTAACGGCTTTTCTGGAGGTTGTCAGATTGTTTTTCTGAGGCACCTTCTTCTCGATCACTGTGTTCTTCTTAATGGTCTGGCCCTCTTTGACCTTCTCAACTGCGAAAGTCATACGAAGCTTCGCCAGTGTCTGCTAGTAGCCGTTATTACCTGTCTCGCCTTCCACGCCGACTTTCAGGTAAACAGTACCGCTTTCACCCTTGGCCAGTCTGCCAAGATAGAAATATTCATCCAGTGAGGTATCCGCCTGTTTCAGACCTTCACCGGCTGCGGAACTGCCTTCGCCGCCCACTGTGCTGCTGTCATATAAAACTGTTTCTTTGTTCTTGCTGTCCACATAGGTCAGACGATACTCATAAGCCGCGCCTGATGCGGAATCCTGTGCATCCTCCAATGTCTGAAGGACTTCATTGGTCATATACCAGTCTGTATTGCTGCTGTCCTGATTCGTCAGCTGAACATGCAGTGTAATGCTGTCACCCGGCTGGATCTCAGACATAGAATCCGTCACATCTTCATCCTTGAAATTACTGTTCAGCTTGCTGCCGTCAAATGTTGCCTGCCATCCGTCAGCGCCCTGATAATCCCTGGCAAATGCTGTAAGGGGTGCCCCAACTGCCAGAACCGCTGCCATCATGAGGCACAAAATCTTCTTCTTCATACTCTGTACCTCCTATTAAAAACCAATGCTGGATTCATCATCGGATACGCTGACATCCACGCCCCAGGCACTCTTGATAGCCGCTTTGGCATTGTGCGTCTGAACCGCATCAACTTCTGCATCCAGATTGAATGAATAACCGTCGTATTTGTACTGATAAGTAACGGTGGAACCATCTGTCACCTTGTTCACCTGCTGTGCCACGGACTCATCGATACGGATCGTATCGGAAAGTCCCGGTGTGGTCTCTCCCGGTGCCAGTGCCTTTGTGTAATAAAGCACCATACGTTCCGGTGTGGACTGATCCTCGGCAACCACCCATCCGCTGTTCTCCGGAACATTCAGTTCAATGAGGTCCGGTGAAAGCTCTGCATTCTTCCTGCCCTCTTTGTCCTTCCAGCTCTTTGTGATAATGACTCTGACAAATGTATCAATATCGCCGCTGTTAGTCACGCTGATGGCTTCATCATACTGTTTGCCCGGTGTAAACTTCTCATTCTCACCAAGCATATTGGCCAGAAGCTTGCCCTCTGTATTGCCGCTCCACTCATTGCCGGAAACATAATCTCTGCTGCTGACAACCTGGCCGTTCTCCACCAGAGAAACACCGATATGCTTCAGATTCATCTGTGCGGAATAGTTCTCACTGTAGTAAGTCAGCGCCGCTCTTGTGCTGCCTACTGTACTGCCAAGCAAAAGTACTGCCGCTGCTCCCAGAAGCAGGGCAACTTTTTTCGGAAATAAAATCTTATTCTTCTTCATGATAGCCCTCCTTCTATTCTGCTGTATCTGCTGTGATCACATTGTTCCAGTCTGCATAAGCGGTTCCGTCTGCCTTGTAAAGCACCGGTGTACACTCTTCCACAACAATGACATTGAATTCTGCCGGTGCATCCTCACTGTCTGTTGCCGGGAACGTGTAGCTGACATTCAGCTTCGTTGCCGTTGTCTCACCTGCCGGAAGGATCTGGTCGTAATACCAGAAACCATCGCCGCCGTCTGTCCATCCTGAATCCTCCGGCTGATAACTCAGCGTGATATCAGATGGCGCAAACGCTCTCACACGGACAAAACAATCATAATCGCCTGTATTCTCAACTGAAACATGTTTGCCTCTGCTGTCCACTTCTTCATGCGGGATTGTCTGTGTAAATCCCATATTCATCTGAACAGAACCGCTGGCAGTTGAATAGGTAGTGAAATAAGCCATCGCACCGCCCACCTTCAGGGTACCCACAAGAACAAGCGCTGTCACTGCCATCATCAAAAACGGCTTCTTCAATTGCTTTTTCATTTATCGTTCCCCCTTCCTAGTCTGTGCTGACATTATCGCCAGTGTACTGATACTGTTTGTTCTCATCGAGTTTGAAATTATTCTTCACGCCGTAACCGCCGTTTGGACGGCCATCGTGTGCATTCTCAAATGAAACGCGGACCGCTTCATCTGCAAAAATCGTCACATCATCCGGATCATCGGAAACCTGTGTGTAGCTTGCGCCGCTGTAGGTCTCTCTGACTCTGACTGATGCACCTGCCGGAATCTGATCAATGGTCAGCTGCTGTGATCCCTCACCGACCCCCATGGTCATCGCTTCAACTCTGCTCTCTGTCTTACCCTCCAGGGTCGTAATATCAATCTGGAAAACAAATGTTGCCTGAGCACCGGATGTGGCATTGAAATCTCTCAACGTCTTGTCGATCACCAGAGAACCATATCTCGGTGTCTGTTCCGGCTTGAGAACTACTTCTGACAATTCGTATACCCATTCATCATCACCTGTCTGATAATAATAATTATTCGGCAGGGAAATCAGATACGGTGTAAATGTGTACTCATAATTCGTTGTCTGTGCCTTATCCGCCATCACCAGGTAAAGTCCTGTGGCCAGATCCTCAGCCTTTCCCTCACCATCTGTCAGCGAAACCTCTGCTGTCGGCTTCGTACTGTCTGTCACCATACCGACCGCCTCTGTGGCCCGCTTCAGCCATTCATCTGCGGATGTACTATCGGATGCATCCAGTGCAGAAACATCCAGCTGTGCAAAATCTCCGGATGCGGTGTAATCTCCGACTTCACTGATATCCGCCACCTTATACAGCTTCACATCCACCGTTGTTGTACCCAGATCTGCACTGACCTTGTCATCACCGCCGGTCTTAAAATCTATGGAGCAATCCTTTTTGCCGGTGTCCACCATATTCGCCGCATTTGCTTTCGGCAGAACCGCAAATGCTGATAACGTAAGGGCACATGCGATCAATAATGCGCAGCTCTTTTTTATACTCTTTTTCATCATCGCTTCATAACCTCCCTCTTCAAATCCAGATTACTCTTTAGGTTGTTTATTTTTCTTCTTTTTTGATAAATATCTCAAAAGCAGGATCACCAGTAAGGTAACGGCCAGACCAAGAATTGTATAGATCATATAGTAATTCTTAATCGATTCAACCATGGACTCGGAAATCGTTGCCTCCTTGTCCTCCTCACCGTTGTAAGCCACTCTCGTTCCCCTGACAAGGAGTCTGTGAGAATTGACACCATACGGTGTACAGGTAAATAATGTGACCTGATCTTTGCCTTCCTCAATCTTCAATGCATTCTCCAGTGTCTCATGATCATCCTTATCCACCATCGGCAGAATCTGATCCACCTCATAGGCCAGGACCTGATCTAACACATGGATATAAAACTTATCACCATTTCTCAACTGGTCAATATCGGTAAATAGCTTGGCACTGGGAAGGCCTCTGTGAGCAGCTACCACGCAGTGGGTACTCTCACCGCCAATCGGAAGCTTCGTACCGTTTAAATGGCCCACACCTGTCTGCAGCACATCATCGGCTGTCCCGTGATATATCGCCAGTTTGATATTGATCTTCGGAATAGAAAGATAACCCATGATGCCGTCTCCGGCTTCATTCAATATCTTCCAGTATTCCGTACTCTGTAAATCTGTTGTACTCTCGCCAAACACATCACTGTATAGGTTGTTCTGGGTGATTGTCGCATTGAAGGCTTCGGCCCTTTCCCACTCTTGTGTAAAGTCCTCAGGTGTCATATCCTGCACGACACTCTGATAGTTGCTGATCAGCTGACTCTGTCTGTAAGTGTTCCATTGATTGGATACCGTCGGATAGATCAGAATGCCAAATCCCACCAGAAACAATAGCCCAAACAGGATGACGGAAATCTTCTTCTTCATGAGCTTCTACTCCTTCTTCTCAGTCTCCGTATCGGCATCCCCGGTCACTGTCCTGTCTTGGACTACCGGTGCCTCCTGCCCGTCTGTCGCCTGTTCGGCACGGCGCTTCTTTAACTTCTGTTCTTTCTTATATAATACCACAATAAATGCTGCCGTCACAAGTAATCCTAAGATTACCCACAACAAATAATTGGTGTGTATACTGATACCGCTGAAAAGCGTCTTCTCTGCTTCGACTTCCTGCTCCACATATTCCACACGGTGTCCTCTGACAAGCAATCGCTCCGTGTTGACACCATACGGTGTACAGGTGAGCAGTGTCACCAGATCTTTGCCTTCTTCCACTGCCAACCCGGAAGTCTCCTCCGGTTTGACCACTGAAATCTTATCCACTTCGTAACACAACGTCTCATTTAAAACATGGATCAGGAAATGGTCGCCCTCTTCCAGTTTGTCAAGATCTGTGAAAAGGGATGCACTCGGCAGGCCTCTGTGAGCTGAAATAACTGCATGGGTGCTGGCTCCGCCTACCGGAAGGGAACTTCCTTCCAGATGTCCGGCTGCCACCTGCAAGACATCTTCCCTGGTGGTATGGTAGATTGGAAGCTTGATATCAATCTTCGGAATCTCCACGACACCCATAATACCGTCACCTGCAATGTTCAGACAATCCATGTAGGCTTTGTCTTCCCCTTCCATCGCCTCTGCAATGGCAAAGGAGTCTGGCAGGATGCTCGGTAATAATGCTTCATTGTATGCCCTTGCTTTTTCAAGCTCCGCTGCATAATCAATCTCACCTGCGGCATCTTCAGCAGAAACAATAGAATCATATTCACTGATCAGCTGTTTCTGTCTGTAGTTGTTCCACTGATTCGCTACAAATGGATACAGCAGCAAGGACAAACCGGCTAAAAATATAATGACTATTAAAATTTTGTACGTTTTCTTCTTCATCCGGGTTCTCCTTATTGTTGTATACGTATCTGTCTCTCCTAAAGAGATGGGTTAAAAGGTTTCTAAAAAAATGCCTTTAATCTGATAAATTCCGGGGCGGGTAACGCCCCGGAATTCACCAAAAGACTTATTTATGACTTATCTGTTTTCTTTTCTGCGGCTAGCGAAGAATAAACCTGCTGCTGCAATCATGATACCACAACCAACGATTGTGAAAATAGTAGTACCGATACCACCAGTTGCTGGAAGAGCGGAAAGCTTTGTATTGACAAACTGACCTGCATCTACAGATACTTCTGCATTGTCACTTGCTGTAATAGTAAATGCTTTATTAGCACTATTTACTGAATAACCTGTAGGTGCCTTTGTCTCTTTGAATTCATAATTGCCTTCATCAAGACCTGTCACCTTTAATGTACCATTTGTTGCAACGAGCGTTGTTGTTGCACCTTCTTCTCCCTCAAGTGCTACTTTATATTCACCTGCTATTGCTTTACCAGATGCATCTTTTACTGGTACAACAGAAACAGGTGTTTTTGTTGCTTCAGCGCCTTCTTCTTTAGCAGGAGTTACTTTTAATAACTGGAATTCTGCGCCATTCAGTACATTGTGGTTTGTATCAACTTTCTTCAGTGTTACACTACCTTCAAAACCATCTACTCTAGCTGGTTTATAACCAACTGTTTTTGCTGATGCTGTAGCGCTGTTGTTGTATGTATGGTCATTTTCAACAACTGCACTGTATTCTACAGTAATAGTTGAACCAGATTCTGTACCTGCAATAAACTCACTTAAATCTACAGTATATGTTACTGTTCCATCATTATTGGCAACTGCAACAGCTTTGTTTGCATCAATAGTTTTTGCTTCTCCGGCAATTGTAACTGTACGAAGTACAAAGCTATCTGCTTTTAAACCTGTAGAAGTATCGATTACTTTAAATGTTGTTAATGTTTCATCTTTGCTATTTTTCTTTGGTGCCATCTGAGTTGTAACTGTGAAGTCTACTGTCTGACCTCTGTGTACAAACTTGTCGCTAGCCTCTTTCGTTACTTTGTATTCTCCCATTTTGGCTGTAACATTTGCTGATTTGCTAGCCATATAAGTCTGACCATCTTTGTCATATGTATTAGCAACCATCAGATCATATGTACCTTTCGTATCAAAGGCACGGATTACATAAGCACCGATTGGAAGATTAGTAAATTCATGACTTGTTCCAGCTTCCGTCGCTGTATAATCTGCACTTTTCTGAGCATCAGCTGCATTTTTAAGACCGTCTGCATTTGTTATTTTAAATTTTCCAGTGGCTGTATCTTCGGATATATATGCGTTTGCCCAATCAACAACCTTCCATGTCTGATTACCAGCATCATCCTGATCAAGATAAATGATATTATATACATTTAATGTTGTCTCTACATCTGCAGCCAGATTAGTAATCGTAATCTTATCTGTATACTCATCCTCTACCTTTGCTGCAAAACTTGTGATGCCCATTGCTAATACCATGATAAGTGATAACATCACTGCAAATAATTTCTTTAATTTCTTCATAATATTCTCCTTTTCTCTCTTAGATATTATTTGGTTGACATGTTCCATCGGTTTTATCCTGGCAGTTCAGGGACTGCTGGTTTTAAAGTTCATCCCTCTATTTCACCAGCACCTCCCTGCACTTGTTTTTATAAATAATCCAAGCCGCTGCCATCATAAGCAGCATACCACAGATTGAGAACCAGTAAATACCGGAACCACCGGAATTTGGAAGGTTGTAAATCACTGCATTTTCAATGAGAATCTGGTATTTTCCATCCTGCAGTGCAGGTGTAACATTTTCACCATTCAGTTGAACCGTTTTCAATGCTCCTGTCTTTGTAATCTGTAATGTATAAGTATTATTGGAAAGCGTATATCCTGTCGGAGCTTTGATTTCCTTCAGTGTATATGTTCCTGTCGGAAGTTTACCTGTTACCTCCCCAGATACATCATTGTTCTGATAATTCTGATACCATTTAACAATACCTGCATCTCCTGACTTACCGTAATACTTAACAGTTTCATCTGTTGTAGACTGCAGTTCAAAGATTGCACCTGCTAATCTTACATCATGACTGCTTGCGCTGACTTTGATAATTTGCCAATCACTGTAAACCGGTTCATTTGTGAAAATTGCTTTGCCAAGTGTACCGCCATCTTCATGATTATATGTATAATTCTTGATGACATTGACATCTTCACCGTTTTCTACAACTGTACCCATTGTGAAATGAATATCTTCTGGATTATTCAAGATATATTTTGTATTTGTTGCATTTGCATCATTTTCAATACTCTTGACATCATACCCTGCTGCAACTTTTTCTGTAACAGTATATTCGCCTCTTGCAAGATGTTTTAATTCATCTCCATTATAGGTTGCTGTATACTTACCATCTACCGGATTCTTTGTAACAGTTAATTGAACTTCTTTACTGAAATTATCCGGTCCTGTTACTGTGAATGTAAATGTATCACCATTCTCACCCTTCGGCTCTGTCTCAAGTACTTTTGTAATCTCAATAGAACCATCGATGATATTGACAATATAATCTGCACTTGCTGTCAGATTTCCACTAACTACTGTACCGCCGTCTTCTGCCGGAGCTGTAATTCCTGGATTCTGATCTAATCTTTCATCTACAGTGTATGGAACAAATACAACTTCCAGATTATACTTTTCAGCCGGACTTGCTGCATTGCCTGCTTTGTGATTCTGAATGCTTCCGCCTGGTGTTTCAGAAATCGTATAAATATATTTGAAGTATCCTACTGCATCGGATGTGCCCGGATAAATATATTTGTACGCCTGATTATCACCAATTGTAAGTGTCTTATTCTTCTCAAGTTCATTCTTCTGAGCATCCGTTAATGCTGGAAGACTAACCTGTGCTTTATTATTATTAACCGGTTTAACACCAGTCAAAGTTTTTGTTGTACCATCCAGCTCTGCAACCTTGATTGTCTGAGCCAGCTGATTGTAATAAGCCTGTGGCTGGAGAGCATCACCTTTGTAAACAGTAATTGGTTTGCCCGTCATCTCAAGCGACAGGGCCTTAACATTGACTGTTGGCTTAGGGAACATCTTAGTCGTATCCTCATTAACAAATACGCCCGAATCCCCTGTATTGGTTGTGACAGCATTGCCGCCGATGAAGTCTGCTTTAGCAACAACTCCAATCTTTCTTTCCCATGCCGGATCTTCTTGATTATCCTTATTACCGATGTGTGCTTCTGTTCCGGTCCACTCAATCGTTGTTGTGCCATCCGTATTCTCAGTAATCCTTACTGTACCAACGACTGCACCATCCTTACGTGTTTCTTTGACATATGTCTTAGAACCATCTTCATTTGTAATAGCTTTGGCATCACCAACCAGTGCCTTACGTCCTGCTTCTGTCAGTTCAAATCTGGCATCAATAACATCCACGATTTTCTCTGCATTGATGGAATAATATGCGCCAATCTGAGCGGCCAGTTTCTTGAATTCCTTCCCAAGGTCTTCGGTATTATTTACCGTATAAGCATACTTCTTATTGCTGCCAGTCGGAGCAGTTGTTGCAATGTAATTTTTCAGAAAATCCGAAGCGGATGTTGATAAATCATGATTCGAGTCATACTTCTGTCCCCATCCCCATCCACTATAATAGCCATGCTCTGTATCAGCAGAACTTGTCGCTGAATCGCCCTTATGCCAATATAAGGTTCCTGACAGTTTATAGCCTACAGTATAGATTGTTGCTTTCGCCTTAATATCATTGGCATAATTCACCGCACTGTTGGCAACCATACAGTTAAATCTACTATATCCATCATAACTGGTGTCTGGCTTGTAATATCCCGGCAAACCATCAGTGAAGAATAATACATACTTCTGGTTTCCTGAATTATCAGTGTCCAATAAAGACTTTGCTTTCTTTAATGCATCGCCCATTGGTGTGCCACCATCTGGGTCATCATTATCAGAAAGGAATTTCTTAATAGATGCAACATTTTTATCTGTATCAAGTTTAGTAAAGCTCATAGCTTTTGTCGTATTAGTATCCTCACCTTGTGTACCATTAAAGTACACTACTGCTACCTGGCTATCTGGAGATGCATCCTTCAAAGTATCAATGAAAGTATCTGCTGCATTCACCAGCGCAGTCATACCCTTCGTACCCATTGACTCAGATCTGTCAAGTACCAATACTACACTTGCTGCTTTAGCTTCTGTACCTGCTTCTCGTCCGGATGTGCTGGCTCCCAGAGTAATTTCATACTCACGTTTGTTATAATCCGTTACTTTGACGGTCTTGGATGTTGTCAGATTAGCTTCTGCATCTTCATGCTGTCCTTTGTTCACAATTTTGTAAACATTATTGGAATCTTTGGCAATTTCCTGACCGTTTTTCTACTACAATATATTTATGGTTAATATCCCTTACAGCCAGTAAGGAATTATCCATCTTGTTGCTTAAGCTGTATAATGATGGAGCAATCGGTATATCGAATACTTTCTTGGACTCCGCGTCCGTAATTAAGACTGATAACCAGCTCCTCATTCGCAGCGTTCGTTTTATGCAGGTTGAATCGCCATAGGTGCATTCGCGTCACACCACAGTAGATTGAATAGGCAATGAGTAAAACTGGTATTTATCCATTGCAATAATCTTAAGGAGTGACAATTTATGAACGCAGTAGGTATCGATGTTTCAAAAGGTAAAAGTATGGTTGCTATCATGCGACCATTCGGTGAAATTGTTTCCACACCTTTTGAAATCAAACACACGGCCAGTGACATCCGTTCACTTGTAGAACTAATCAATTCTGTTGAAGGTGAGTCCCGAATCGTGATGGAGCACACAGGACGTTATTATGAAG
>OLOZ01001286.1_pt1 | contig 17905 bp, 15 predicted proteins | sample 1673021 | NCBI WGS metagenome assembly OLOZ01 (sample SAMEA3136747, study PRJEB25190) | human gut metagenome | biome: human gut; feature: human-associated habitat; material: faeces | place: Austria | collected 2013
CCCGCCGGCTTGAGCGGCAAGATTCGGTGCTACAGCAGGCCGATCTGGTTGAGTTGACTTTTAGAAGTCGGCGTTGCCTACGGTGCGCGGGTGCGGCAGGACGTCGCGGATGTTGCCCACGCCGGTGAGGTACATCACCAGGCGCTCGAAGCCCAGGCCGTAGCCAGCGTGCTTGCAGGAACCATAGCGACGCAAGTCCAGGTAGTACTTGTACTGCTCGGGATTCATGCCCAGGTCCTTGATGCGGCCCTCAAGCAGATTCAGGCGCTCCTCACGCTGAGAACCGCCGATAATCTCGCCAATGCCGGGAACCAGGCAGTCGGCCGCGGCGACGGTCTTGCCGTCCTCGTTCATGCGCATGTAGAACGCCTTGATCTCTGCCGGATAGTCGGTCACGAAGGTCGGACGGCGGAAGTGCTCCTCGGTAAGGAAGCGCTCGTGCTCGGTCTGCAGGTCGATACCCCAGCTAACGGGGTAATCAAACTTGTGGCCGGCGGCAACGGCCTCTTCCAAGATCTTGACGGCCTCGGTGTAGCTCACGCGGGCAAAGTCGGAGCTGGCCACGTGCTTCAGGCGCTCGAGCAGACCCTTGTCCACAAACTTGTTGAGCATATTGAGCTCGTCGGGGCAGGTGTCCATCACCTTGTTGAGCACGTACTTGAGCATAGCCTCGGCATTGTCCATGTAATCGTTGAGGTCGGCGAAGGCCATTTCGGGCTCGACCATCCAAAACTCAGCGGCATGGCGCGTGGTGTTGGAATTCTCGGCGCGGAACGTGGGGCCAAAGGTGTACACATCGCCAAACGCCATGGCAAAGTTCTCGGCATTGAGCTGGCCAGAGACGGTGAGGCTTGCGTGCTTGCCAAAGAAGTCCTGGCTCCAATCGACCTCGCCTGCGTCCGTCAGGGGCGGATTTTGGGGATCGAGCGTGGTCACGCGGAACATCTCGCCGGCACCCTCGCAGTCGCTCGTGGTGATGATGGGCGTGTTCACGTAGACAAAGCCCTGCTCCTGGAAGAAGCTGTGGATGGCCGCCGCTGCGACGGAGCGAATGCGGAAGACAGCGCGGAAGAGGTTCGTGCGCGGGCGCAGATGCTGCTGCGTGCGCAGGAACTCGACGGTGGCGCGCTTCTTTTGCAGCGGATAGCTGGGGTCGGAGACGCCCTCGACCACAATCTCGGCCGCGGTGAGCTCGAAGGGCTGCGGCGCGTCGGGCGTGAGCTTAACCTCGCCGGTGCAGATGAGGGCAGCCGAGACGTTTTGATGTGCGATCTCGTCGTAGTTGGAAAGAGCATCGCGGTTCATGACAACCTGCAGGTCGGCAAAGCAGCTGCCGTCATTTAGGGTCACAAAGCCAAAGTTCTTCATATCGCGGATGGACTTGACCCAACCGGCAATCGTGACGGTCTGGCCGCCAAACGCCTTGGCGTCGGCGTGAAGCTGGGCGATCTTCGTGCGTTTCATGCATCCTCCTTTGGGCACGATATACAAGGCGAAGTACCTGCGTTGTGCATCGTGCAAAAACCAATCAGCTTATCATTCTAGCAGGGACCCCGCGTGCTGATGGCCGGGTTTGGCACGCGGTGTCCGTCGCGGCGATTTCGCGGTCAGCGCCGCTTTGCCTCTATTGCCCGCACAGGGCGCGGCGCACCATGAGGGCGTAGGCGTCCCTGCCCGCGCTGGTGAGGTGAATGCCGTCGTCGGCAAGATACTCGTCGTGCCCCTCGCTTGTGCCGTACCAATCGATGATGCCTACATTGTCGTTCTTGGCGGCAAAGTCGCGGAAGACCTGGTTGTTGGGATCTTGCAGCTCAAGGGGGCAGCGGATGGTGACAAAATAGAGCGGCTTTCCGCCTGCGGCGTCAACGAGCGCCTGTACCGTGGACGTGTCGCGAATCAGTCCATTTGTTCCCAGCGCAAACACCACAACGTCGGGGTCGTACCCGGTGGCGACATCTTGCGCGTAGACGTCTTGTCCCACAAAAAGCTGGCGGCTCACCTTACCATCGACATAGGCATTGGGCAGGTATTGTTGCAGCGCGGGCGCGGCTCCCTCGGTTACCGAGTCGCCGATATAGAGAACCTTGGCGCTGCAGGTGCCCGTGTTGGGGTCGAAGGTCCAGCGGCTGGGGTCGAGATTTTTAGGCACAACCTCGGCTGCGGGTTTAGGGCTTTTGTCCTTTTCCTTCTTCTGTTTTGCGTCGGCCTCCTTTGCGTCTGCTTTGGAGGTTTCCTTTTGCTTGGGCGTTGCTTTTGTTTGCGCAAGCTCGGGACGCAGCTTCTCCGCACGTGCTTGGGCAATATCGCCCCAGTTCACGGGCGCGATGGCGAGTGCAAGCACCATTGCGCAGGCGATGCCGCAAGCGATGCGCCTACTCGCGGCGATGGGCTTTCGCGAGGCAAAGGGCTGCTCAAACAGGCGATAAAACACCTCGGCCGCCAGCAGGATGACGACAATCTGAGCGATCCATCCCCACCAAGGGAGCGCCTGGGTGCGCGTTGCTGGGTTCATGATCTCGAGCAGCGGATAGTGCACCAGATAGATGGAAAACGAGCGGCTACCCAGATAGACAAGCGGGGCAGACGAAAGCACGTGTCCGACCTTGCAATCCGGGTGCTGGACGGTGCAGATAAGCAGGCCGCAGACAAGCGCCGCTGCCAAAAAGCCCCCGCGATAAAGCCAGGTGTCCTGGCCCGTTGCCAGGATAAAGCCTACGAGGAGCGCAAAAAGCGTGACCTTTGCCACCGTGTCCACATGCCTGACCAAGTGGGCGCGCCCGGCAATCAGCTGCTTTACATAGGGAAAGCCCAGCGCGAGCGCGGCACCCACGAGCAGCTCCGCCGCACGCGTGTCGAGTCCGTAATAGACGCGTGCAGTGTCTTGACCGGGGACGAACTGCAGCGCCATGGCAATCGTAGAGAGAAGCGCCAGGACGGTAACGCAGACCATGAGCGGCTTTCTTTTATGCGTGAACTTCGCTAAGCCCAGGAACACAAGCGGCCAGACGATGAAGAACTGCATGCTTACGCCCAAGTACCACAGGTGGGTGAGGGGCGAGGGGAGACCTGCGGCATCAAAATAGGAGACCTTACGAAAGATATAAGACCAGTTGCTTACAAACAGCGCCGAGGGCAGCGCATCGGCCTGCAGCTTGGGCAACAGACTGGGGCTTGCAATGTAGACCGCAAGGGCCGTAAGCGCGATTGTCGCAAGCACGGGCGGCATAAGCCTGCGCAGGCGTTTGACCAGGTAGCGTTTGTAGTCAAACGATCCGGTATCTTTAAGCTCGTACACCATGCTCCGGGTGGCAAAGTAGCCTGCGAGTACAAAGAACAAGGTAACGCCCAAAAAGCCGCCGGAGAGCAGCGGTGGACGCGTGTGGTAAAAGATGACGCCGATGATGGCGAGCGCGCGCAGGCCATCGAGCGGAAGGATTCGCGAAGAAGGGGAAGCTGCCTTTTTCGCATGGGCTCCAGAATTTGTTTGCTTGGATCGCCGGGGGGCAAAGCCCTTGATGTCTTTTTTGCCAAATCGCTCGGCAGCCAGTTTTTGCTCTTTCGTCAATTCGGTACGACTCGGTTCCGTCGTCATGTACATCCATCCCCCTTGAGTTCATGAACTCAGTCTACACGGGAAGGCGAGGAGGCGCGCGCCCTTGCGAGAGACTCTGCAGAAGTTTGACGGCAATTGCTCAAATTGCACGGCAGAAGCAGGCGGTGAGGGTAAGCTAGTGCCCGATTAACAACAAGGATAGGTGGACAGCATAATGATCATCGAGCAGCTTGCCCTTTGGGGAGACGAGGCCACGCAGGAGCATCCCGCGACGTTTACGACGTATTTGGCAGACCCCATGTCAGAGCATGAGGACGTGCGTCGGCCGGCGGCGATTATCTGCGGCGGCGGAAGCTTCACGCATGTGGGGGTGCACGAGAAGGAGCCAGTCGCCCTGGCCTTTTTGCAGGCTGGTTACCAGGCGTTCACGCTCGATTACGTGACGAGTTCTACCGGCGATGTCTCCTATCCCAATCCCGAGGCCGATCTTGCGCGCATGGTCGCGACTGTTCGCGCAAACGCTGCGGATTGGCGCGTAGACCCTGCGCGCGTTGTCGTTGTGGGTTTTTCTGCTGGCGGCTTTGTATGCGCCAGCCTTGCAACCTCATGGAGGGGAAACACGCTGCCTAAGCTCGTGGGGGCTCCTTCGGAATCCATTCGCCCCGATGCGGTGGTGCTTGGCTATCCTGCGCTGGATTATGCGCATTTGTGCCGCATGCAGCTTAAAGATCCCCGTATCGACCTGCGCGTTCCCAAGACGGGCGGCAAGACAGGCCGCGACCTTCTTAACGATTACGGCCGCATGATCGCCGAGGGTGAGCCGACGGACGATGAGCTGCTTGCCGCGCTTGATTCCATCTGTCCCACCATGCATGTCGATTGTCATGTCCCGCCGGTGTTTATGTGGGGCACTGCTGATGACGACACAGCGCCCGTGGCGCAGCTCTATCCGTTCGCGCAACGTCTTGCCGAGATGGGCGTGGTGCATGAGCTGCATGTTTTTGACCGCGGAGGACATAGCCGCTCGGTTGCCAATGCCAATTCCGAACACGGCGATGCCGAAAAACAGGAGGCCGTGCGCCCCTGGTTCAATCTCGCGCTGTCCTTCCTTGCCCGCGTGATGTAGAGAGCGGGCCCTGCGCCCACCCGCCGTCTGCGAGATTTGGGACTTCTGGCCCGTTTTTCGAGACGTCCCGTCGGTAAAATTGAATAGCGATAGGGAAGTTTTTCCAGCGGTATTTGCTTTTGCGGTGTGAGATATGCTGCACGCTAGCCGATGGGGTCGCGGTAAAAGCCGCCGTAGAAGTCCTCGGTGCGCAGCACGTTGATCACAGCGCGCTCGTCTTGGGCGCGCACGAGCGCCACGATGTCGCCCACCTCATAGGAGGAGACAACGGTTGAGATGAGCCAGTACTTGTTACCGCTGTAGCCGCCTGTTGCCTCGATGCACGAGGAGCCGTGGCGGTATTGCATGCTATAGGCTTCGAGCACCTGCTTTGGCTTGGACGTGGTGATCTGCAACGTCATGCGATCGTAACGGTGATAGAACGTCTCAATCGTTTTGGTCGAAATGAACTGGAAGATGATCGAGTAAGCGGCAAGGTCCCAGCCAAACATGGCGCCAAAGATGCAGATGACGGCGCAGTTGCCCGCAAATATCAACCCCCAGATGGAGTGGCCGGTGCGATTGGAGACCATCAGCGAGATAAAGTCGGTGCCGGCCGTGGAAGCTCCGCCCTTGAGGGCGAGCGCGATGGAGAGGCCGTAGAGGAATCCGCCGAACACAACCTCGAGCAGGATGTTGTGAAAAGGCGGCAGAATATGCATCTCAGTGAAGGTACGCAGGAAGAACGAAGATAAAAAGACCTGCGCCATGGAGAAGAGCACGAAGCGGCGGTTGATGGACCTCCAGCAGATCGCCGCGACGGGGATATTGAGCGCCAACATGCCTACGAAGGTAGGGAATGAGAATCCCACGAGCGAGGTGATGCGGTCGATGAGAATGGCGAGTCCGGTAAAGCCGCTGGACAGAAGGTTTGCGGGAGTCACGAAGGCACGGATGGTAAAGGCCTGCAGCAGCGCGGACAAGAAAACCGAGCTTGCGGTGATCAGGTTGCGTACAAACGCAATGCGGCGCAGGCGGCGGAGCTTTTCGAATTCTTCGCCCAGATTGGGAAGATGCGCGTGTCCTTCTTTGCCGATATTCTTCTTTTTTGAGACCGATGTGTCTTTCGAATCCCTGTCCGTTTGCATGTGTGTGCTTTCCTCTGCAAAACCATCCTTGTTGCCGGGTTATTCGGCAACCAAACTATAGCAACGCCCGCGACGGTGGCACTAGGCGAAACGTCGCGGGCGGTATTGAATCGTATGTGAGTGAACGGGTGCCTATTGTGCCGGGTCGTTAATGACCTCCACCTGGCAGCTGCGCAGGGTGGCGAGTGCCGCCTTGTGGCTGTCGGGCGTGACGCCGGCGCAAAGCGACGCGTCCACCTTGAGCGGGACCTCGGGAATCCAGCCCTTGATGAGAAGCGCATTGCTGACCACGCAGATGTCGGTGCACAAGCCGATAAGCTCGATGGACTCGATGGGTTCGGCGACGTTTTCCTCGGCGAGCCACATGGCAAGGTCGAGCGAGGCGAAGGTCGTTTTCTCGAAGACAAAGGAGCTGCGCTCGTCGCGAATCGCTTGGAGCTCGGGCATGAGCTCCCAACCCGGCGTGCCGTGCAGGCAGTGCTCGACGGGCAGGTTCTTGCCTTCAAGGGTCTGAAGGTAGTCACTGTAGTGCGTGTCCTTGGTGAACACGACAGTGCCATCAAAGGCTTGGGCCTTAGCGGCGACACTTGCTACGATGGCCTGCGCCTCGGGCGTTCCCAGCGCACCGTCGACAAAATCGTGCTGCATATCAACGACAACTAAATACCTCTGACCCATGATGCCCCTCCTCATTCGTGGATGTACTTGGAATAGTACACCCCATGTTTGCGGTACCGCAGCGCATGATGGCAGCTATCGGCGAATGTTCAAAATAGTTAGGCAGCGAAAGGGCGCGGTTAATAATGGCGCCTGGCAAACCTTACGAAAGGGAAAGCGGCGTGTAAGGCAAATCGATGGCACGGGTAATCGTCGCGCGCGAGTATGGATGACAAGGTAAGACCTTGTTTGAAGGAGGAACACAATGAGCGCACGTGGACCGTATGACATCGACCGGTATGCAGATACTGCTTTGGAGGTGCCGGGCAACCCCTTCGCAACCCTGGGCAGCAGGCTATGCTGCCTGGCGGCTATGGCCGTGCTTTGCCTGGGTGTGATCGTGATGCTGTGGAGGGTCTCGGGACGCTAGAGAGTGTTGACGATTAGCCCAAATCCCTGCGCAGGAGGCATCGTAACTTCTTGTGATGCGTGCCCAACAAGGGGTATTCGTTGCTGGCATGCGCGTATAATCGCGCAGGCATTGATGGATACCATAAAGGCATGGCGGAGGAAAACCTGTGGCGCAGCGAGGAATCACGATACGGCAATGGCTTCCATTGATTGGTTTGGCGTGCGCCGCCTTTATCTTTAACACCTCCGAGTTCATGCCCATCGGTCTTTTGACCGATATCTCCGCTTCTTTTCATATCAGCGAGGCGGCGACAGGCGTGATGATCTCGGTCTATGCCTGGGGCGTCATGCTGCTCTCTTTGCCGCTTATGGTGTTCGCTTCGCGCTTTGACCTGCGACGCCTGTTGCTTGCGGTGATCGCACTGTTCGCGTGTGGGCAGTTTCTCTCTGCTGTGGCGCCGACCTTTCCCATTCTGGTGCTTGCCCGCTTGGTGGTTGCCGCCGCGCATGCCATCTTTTGGTCTATCGCATCGGTGATGGCGGCGCGTCTGGTCGATACCGAGTACGGGGCGCTGGCGCTTTCGATGATCGCTACGGGTTCATCTATCGCGCAGATCTTCGGCCTGCCGTTGGGGCGCGCCATCGGTCTTGCCGTGGGCTGGCGCATGACTTTTTGCGTTGTGGGAGCAGTCGCAGTGGCGATTCTCGTGTATCAGGCCGCTGTCTTTCCTGTTATGCCCGCGGGCGAGCGCTTCACCCTGGGGCAGCTCCCCTCGCTCATGCGCAATCGCATGCTGCTTGCCCTCTATGCGGTGACGATTTTTATGTCTTGCTCGTATTACGTGGGGTACAGCTATATCGAGCCGTTCTTGCAACAGGTGGCGCATCTTGATGCAGGCACTATCACTATGGCGCTTACCGTGTTTGGGTTTGCAGGTCTGCTTGGGTCCGTTTCGTTCTCGCGCTTTTTTGACGGGCATCGCTTTGGCTTTTTGCTCGGCGTGATCGGCGGGCTTGCGCTGTCCCTTCTTCTTATGCAAGCGGCATCGTTCTCGCTTGCGAGCGTGCTTGCCCTCTGTGTGCTTTGGGGTCTGTGTGCCACTGCGTTCAACGTAGCGTTTCAAGCCGAGGTCATCTCGTTTACGCAAGCTTCGGCAAGTGCAGTCGCTATGTCGATTTTCTCCGGTCTGTTCAATTTGGGTATTGGTTGTGGCACGGCTATTGGCGGTGCCGTGGTATCGCGGGGCGCCATTGCAGGCATCGGCTACGTGGGCGCAGGCATTGGCGCTGTAGGTGTTATCTGCACGGTAGCCTGGCTGTTTCCTGCTATCAGGCGTGCTCGCGGATAGCGTAGATAGCGCGGGCCGCGTGTGAACGGGGCAGTGTTTGCCGTTCGTGCGGCGCGGCGTTCTGATTAGCGTAGGGGATGCGTTGCGTACTGCCGGAGCTGTGTTTTCCGCTCGCGCCGGAGTGCTCCGCTGTGTCGTCTCTGTGAAATACTGCCGTTTGCCAGGAAAGTTTCAAAATTGAACTTTTTTCTTCGGTCAAGTCGTATACTGCCGTCTAAATTGAACTTTCGAATTGCTCTGCGGTACAAAAGTTCAATTTGAGATGAACATGAACGATGGAAGAGGATTCGTGGTCCAAGCAACGTTTGCACAACGCCTAAAACAGCTGATGGAGCTGCGCGGTGCCAAACAGGCCGACGTGATTCGCATGGCTCAAACCCGCGGCAAGCACTTGGGAAAAAGCCAGGTGAGCCAATACGTGAGCGGCAAGACGATTCCGCGTCGCGACGTGATGGACGTGCTTGCCGCCGTGCTCGAGGCGGATGCGGCATGGCTCGCCACGGGCGAGGGGCCGGGCCCCGATACCGCACGAGCTAGCAAGCCGGGTTCAGCCCCGGCGCCTTTAGCACGACCGATTCGCAGCGATTCTGCATTACACACAACAGGGGGAGCACCCATGCGTACGTTTAAGAAATCTAGCAAGCTCGATAACGTTTTGTACGATGTCCGCGGACCTGTGGTCGACGAGGCCGCCCGCATGGAAGACGACGGTGCACGCATCCTCAAGCTCAATATCGGTAACCCTGCGCCCTTTGGTTTCCGTGCGCCCGACGAGGTGGTCTTTGACATGCGTCAGCAGCTGGCGGACTGCGAGGGCTATTCCGACTCGCGCGGCCTGTTCTCTGCGCGCAAGGCCATCATGCAGTATTCGCAGTTGCGCAATATCCCCAATGTGGACATGAAGCACATCTATACAGGCAATGGCGTGTCCGAGCTCATCCAGCTTTCCATGCATGCGCTGATCGAGAACGGCGATGAGGTGCTTGTTCCCGCGCCCGACTACCCGCTGTGGACCGCCTGCGTGACGCTTGCCGGTGGTAACGCCGTACACTACATCTGCGACGAGCAAAACGAGTGGAACCCCGACCTTGAGGATATGGAAAAGAAGGTCACCGAGCGCACCAAGGCCATCGTTGTCATCAACCCTAACAATCCTACGGGCGCGGTTTACTCGCGAGAGATTTTGGAAGGCATCGTCGAGATCGCCCGCAAGCATCAGCTCATGATTTTTGCGGATGAGATTTACGACCGTCTGATCATGGACGGCTACGAGCACATCTCCATCGCCTCGCTTGCACCCGACCTGCCGTGCGTTACCTATTCTGGCCTCTCCAAGTCGCACATGATCTGTGGCTACCGCGTGGGCTGGATGGTGCTTTCTGGCAATCAGGCATGCATGAAGGACTTTATTTTGGGCATCAACATGCTCTCCAACATGCGCCTGTGCTCAAACGTGCCCGCGCAGTCCATTGTCCAAACGGCGCTGGGCGGCTATCAGTCTGTAAACGAGTACATTCGTCCCGGTGGGCGTGTGTACGAACAGCGCAACTACGTGTACGAGGCGCTCAACGCCATCGACGGCATCACCGCAGTGAAGCCCAAAGCTGCGTTCTACATCTTCCCCAAGATGGATATCAAGAAGTTCAACATCACAGATGACGAGCAGTTTGCGCTCGACCTGCTGCATCAGAAAAAGATCTTGATCACCCGTGGCGGCGGCTTTAACTGGGGCGAGCCCGACCACTTCCGCATCGTCTACCTGCCGCGTATGGAAGTGCTCAAGGAGTCTATGGAAGACCTGGCCGACTTCTTTGCGCATTATCGTCAGAGCTAATGCAAGGTAAGATGGTCTATTTGAGGCGGGGCCGCAACGGGATGTTCGTTGCGGCCCCTGCCTCTTTGCTTGTAAAAAAGAACCGGGGAACTCGTGCTCCCCGGTTTTGCTCAGTACTGTCTTTACAGTCCAAAATAGGTTTTGAGCCAGGTTTTTTCTGTTTCTGGCGAATCGCAGACGCGACTTTCTATGCTGCCGTCTTCCTTCTGGATGGTAAGCGTGTCTCCGGTAAGCGCGACGCTTCCCGTGGGCGTGTTGATGCTGACTACCAGCTTCTGAGAGAAGAAGATGTCCGGCGAGGTTGCGCAGTAATGGTTCAGCACATCAAAATCCGGGTCCTGCGCGGGATGAAGCATAAAGCTCAGGAGGGGGCGATATTCTCCGTCCCGCTTCCGCTCCATCAGGATTTCCCCGTTGGTGCCCTGCGGCTCCATCGTGACACGGAAGTCGCCGCCCTTCTCGGTATGAAGGCCGTCTTCCAACTTGACCGGATACTTGGGGCCGGGGCCGCCGAAGCCCACGTCGCAGTAATAGTAGGGGCCGTCTTCCAAGACAACCATCGTAGCCCTGTGCAAGATGGGAGGGAGCTCTTCCAGGTTCCATAGGATTCGTACCGCCAGCGGTGTTACCTCAAAGCCCAGGCCTTCGAGTAGCTCGTAAAAAATTTTGTTCAGCTCAAAACAGTATCCGCCCCGTCCTTTGCGGACGATCTTTTGGAAGATGTCCTCGGTTTTGAGGGACGGAACCTTTTTTTCTTTAAAGGCCTCGAGGTTTTCAAAGGGAACACGCTGGAGCTGCAGCTCCATGAGCTTTTCCAGACACTCTTTATTTGCGCGCGGCTCTCCTTGAAAGCCGATACGCTCCAGATATGCCTTGCATTCCAATGCATTCAAATGTCACACCTCTTTACATTCACAAATAACAGCACCTGTAATGCAGCGATGCGAGAGTCCATTGAAGTTAGGGATGGCGAGGGACCCACATTCAAGACGATTATCCCGTATTTCAAGCTTCGCCAATATTACGTATCGGTCGAGCGGCAACGTGGGGCGGTTGTGCTCCTCACGTTCAACCAGCTCGTCAATGCTATGATGGTTCGGACGTATCGGCATTGACATGAAGGGGCTCTCTGCATGTCCTCTCAACTTCGCATCGGACACGGCTACGATGTCCATCGTCTGGTGGAAGGGCGCCGATGTATTATCGGCGGGGTCGATATTCCGCACGATAAAGGGCTGCTCGGTCATTCCGATGCCGACGTCTTGACTCATGCCTTGGCAGATGCCATTTTGGGCGCTGCTCGTGCTGGGGATATCGGGAAGCTTTTTCCCGACACCGATCCTGCCTATGAGGGCGCCGACTCGCTGCTGCTGCTCGCGCGCGTTATGGAACATGTGCGCGGCCTTGGCTTCGAATTTGTCGACGCCGACTGCACCATCGCTTGTCAGGAGCCCAAGATTTCGCCTCATCGCGACCAAATGCGCGCCAACTTGAGCCGCGCTTTGGGGGTCGATATCGAATCGGTGGGCGTCGCGGCAACAACAACCGAGCACCTGGGCTGGGAAGGCCAGGGCGAGGGCATCGGCGCCTGGGCCGTGTGCCTGCTCGAGAAGAAATCTGAGGAGTAATCAATGCGTATCTACAACAGCGCCACGCATAAAAAAGAAGAGTTCGCACCCATCGAAGAGGGCAAGGTTCGCATGTATGTATGCGGCCCCACCGTCTACGACAATATCCACATCGGCAACGCTCGCACCTTTATTAGCTTCGACGTCATTCGTCGCTGGCTCATGGCCAAGGGCTATGAGGTGACCTTTGCGCAGAATCTCACCGACGTAGACGACAAGATCATCAAGCGCGCCAATGAGCAGGGCCGCACTGCCGCCGAGGTGGCAAGCGAGTTTTCCGACAAGTTCATCGGCGTCATGCGTGCCGCCAACGTGCTCGATCCCGATATTCGTCCGCGTGCGACCAAAGAGATCGGTCCTATGATCGGCATGATCAAGACCTTGATCGAGCAGGGCCATGCCTACGCTGCCGACAACGGTGACGTGTACTTTGCCGTGCGCAGCGATCCCACCTATGGCGAGGTTTCGGGCCGCAATATCGACGATTTGATGGTGGGTGCGCGTATCGAGGAGAACGAGGACAAGCGCGATCCGCTCGACTTCGCTTTGTGGAAGGCCGCCAAGCCCGGTGAGCCCATGTGGGATTCTCCGTGGGGCAAGGGCCGTCCCGGTTGGCACACCGAGTGCGCTGCCATGGTGCATCGCTATTTGGGCGTGCCTATCGATATTCACGGTGGTGGATCCGACCTCGCCTTCCCGCACCATGAGAACGAGTGCGCCCAAGCCACCTGCGCTTGGCATCAGGGCTTTTCCAATACCTGGATGCATACGGGCATGCTTTTGGTCGATGGCGAGAAGATGAGCAAGTCGCTTGGCAACTTCTTTACGCTGGCCGAGGTTTTGGAGAAGCATTCTGGTGCGGCACTGCGTCTGCTCATGCTGCAAACAAGCTATCGCTCGCCGCTCGATTTCTCGTGGAATCGTTTGGACGGTGCCGAGAGCTCGCTGACGCGTATCGCCGGTACGGTGCAGAACCTGCGCTGGGCGGCATCGCATGCAACGGCGCAGGCAGATGCTGCTCTTGCCGAGGATTTCGCTGCAAAGACCGCTGCCGTTCGCACGAGCTTTGTCGAGTGCATGGACGACGACTTCAACACCGCCGGTGCCCTGGGCGCTGTCTTTGGCTTTGTGACCGAGTGCAACCAGTACTTGGAGGCCGCGGGCGACGCTGCCGCGGCGCCGGTGGCGCTTACTGGAGCCGATGCCCTGGCAGAGTTGCTCTCCACGTTGGGTATCGAGTTGCCCGAGCCCGAGGAGGAGCTGCCCGCAGGTCTGCTCGACGTGGCTCGCGAGCTGGTTGATTTTGAGGGCGACGACGTTGCGGAGGCTGCCGAGAAGATCTTGGCCGCCCGCGCCGAGGCCCGTGCAGCCAAGAACTGGGGTCTTGCCGACGCCATTCGTGACCAGCTCAAGGATTTGGGCCTGGTTATTGAGGATACGACGGCGGGCACCCGTATTAAGTCGGCCTAATCCTGGCGACCGGATCACAGCACCGCACCTCGCCGCTCAATCGTCGCTTGCGTACCCAAGTACGCGGCGCTCCTCTTTCGGGGCGATCTGCGGCACTGTGACCGGTCGTACCTCCGGGGTCAGGGCAGTGCGCTCGCGGCGGGCGGGGGAGAGCCGGCGCATCTATTGTTGAACCTTCTTTAATCGAGGAGAGATATCGTGGCGGACAAGCGCGCACGTGGAAACAACCAAAAGAAGGACGCCTCTCGTGGCGGCCGTTCGCAAGCTTCGCGCAAGGCACCCTCTCGTGGCTCTAGACAGGGGAGTGAACCTTCCCATCGCGGCGGTGTGCCGCGTGAGCGCGCGGCTGTACCCGCGGGCGACTTTATCGAGGGACGTCGTGCTGCCGCTGAGGCGCTGCGCACGGGCTTTCCGGTCAAGCGCGCTCTCGTTGCCGACGGCCAAGGCTCCGATGCGGCGCTCGCTCGTCTGATTGACGACCTCTATCGTGCGAACATTCCCATCAAGACGGTGCCTCGAGCGCAGCTCGATGCCATTTCCAGTCATGGGGCTCATCAGGGCATCGCACTTGAGGTAGGTTCTTTCCCGTATGCCGGCATCGCGGACATCATCGCTCGTGCGGGTGAGGGCCCAGCCCTCGTACTCGTGCTTGACCACGTGACCGATGATGGCAACTTTGGCGCCATCGTTCGATCTGCCGAGGTTGTGGGCGCTGCTGGCGTGGTTATTGCCAACAAGCGTGCCGCGGGTGTCACCGTGGGTAGCTATAAGACGTCGGCGGGTGCTGTGATGCACCTGCCTATTGCACAGGTCCCCAACATCGCTCGTGCGCTCGATGATCTTAAAGACGCGGGCTTTTGGGTGGCTGGCGCTTCCGAGCATGCGCAAGATGTGTGCTGGGACTCTCCCCTTCAGGGGCGCGTTGCGCTCGTCATGGGTTCCGAGGGCGATGGCATTTCACGCCTAGTGCTCGAAAAGTGCGACTTCCTGACCAAACTTCCGCAGCGTGGTCTTACCGAGAGCCTGAATGTCGCTCAGGCAGCATGCGCCCTGTGCTTTGAGTGGATGCGTCGCAATGCATCTGAGCTGGGGGAGTAGCCATGGGAAAGAAGAGTCGCGCTAAAGCCAAGGCGAAGCGATTCGGCGAGAGTTCGGTGCGCGAGACCGTCTCGGCCAGCACGTATGGAGTGGGCAATGCGTTTTCGGCGGCGTTTGAGACGCCCGATGTTCCACCGCGCGGCACCAATGCGTCGGGAAAACGAGAGCTCTTGGTGGTCGATGGCTACAACATCATTCATTCGACGCCGCGCTACGAGCGCCTGGTGTACGATCGCTCGGACGATCCCTATTCGCGTGACGTCCATGCCTCGGCGCGCACGGCGCTCATCTCGGATGTTGCTGCGTTTGCCCAGGGTCGCTACGAGGCCGTAATCGTTTTCGACGGTGCGGGCAATGTTTCTGCCGAGCGCCCGAATGTCTCTCAGGCGGGCTGCCGTATCGAGTTTTCGCCCACGGGGGTTTCGGCCGATACCGTGGTGCAGCGTATTTGCACCGAGGCACGCGAGACCGGCCGCGCCTGCACGGTAGTGACGAGTGACGCCATGATTCAGGCAACGGTGATGGGCAAGGGCGTGACGCGCATCTCTGCCCGTATGCTTTTGGGCGAGATCGAGCAGATCGACCGTGACGTCGCCGAGGTCGAGGAGGCTCCGCAGATCAAGATGACCCTGGGTAGCCGTTTGAGTCCCGAGGCACTTGCCAAGCTCAAGGCATTGCGCGGAAGATGAGATTTGATGGGGCGGCGCGGATGAGCGTTGCCCCATGTGCTTCATTTGCCGATATCGACGTCGTGGAATGCAGCGGTGGTTCTTGGTTCGATTGCGGTCGAGGCCTTGGCTCGTTTCCAGGCCCACAACCAGTGCCGGTGGGTTCCCCGTGGTTGAGTGGCGGGATTGCTGCTGGCTGGTTCCTGCGCTTGAGTGGCGGTTTCTCATTCGTTTCTGACTGAGTGGCGGGTCCTCGCTCGTTTTGAGGCGGGAAGCGGCCCAATTTCGCTATCGGTTCCGCCATTCATTTCGAAACGTATGAATTGCCGCCAGTCATTCTCCCGGCGGGGTTTCTAAATGTATGAGAATCCGCCAGTCGTCTGGCACGACGGTCCCAGATGGGCGCGGAGATGGATAATAAGAAGACGTCGGGCGGATTCGAAACGTTTCTTGCGCTGGCGTTTCGAACGATTGGCGGCTTTTTAATCGTTTGTAAATGACTGGCGGATTTGGATACGGTTTCCGGTGCCGCTGCCTTGGATGAGTGGCGGCTTTTCAATCATTTTTAAATGAGCGGCGGTTCCGAATACGTTTCATGGGAGAATTCGGCCAGATAATGCGCGAAGTCCCGCCAATCATTTAGGGGATGCGTGAACCTTGGTGCACTTTACGGGATTCATTTCTGCAAAGAGCGAGCCTCAGTGCGTCTTACGGGATCATATTGAGCAGCTAGCAACTTCACGGATGATCTAAATCGTGAAGCCATTCGTTTTGACGAGGGAAATTTGGCTTTGGCGAAAACGATGGGGCCGATCTGGACGGTATGGAGCAGTCGTTTGAGCTTGCCGTTTATGTTGCACCTTGCCCTTAATTCCTTTATCCTAAACAAGCTTCGCGCGAGAGCGCCAAGCGTGCCAGTGTGGCGCAACGGTAGCGCAACTGATTTGTAATCAGTGGGTTGCGGGTTCGATTCCTGTCACTGGCTCCATGAAAAATAGCAGGTCAGAGGTGTTATCGCTTCTGGCCTGCTTTCTTATTGAAAACAGCTGATGCCTAATCCTATCTTGTCTGTTTTTCGATTTGCAACGAACGCGAAGACGTCCAGTGGAGTGGCAGGGCATGAAAAGGCCCCGCCTGAAGGGCGGGGCCGAATGGTTTTTGGCAATTCTGTTTAGACGCTATTTAGCTTCGTAATAGGTCGGTTCAACTTTTACGCTTTGCGCATCGACGCTTCCGTAAGCTTCGAAGCGGACTTTTTCACCCGGGCCCCAGCTATTGACATCTGCGTATGCCTCGTCCTGCCTTACGCCATCGGCGTCATATAGTCCCAGCGTGATGCTCACGTTTGAGTAGTTGTATTTGGTGGTGTTCTCTACTACGGCGGAGTACGTGTAGTTTCCCCAGCCGTCATCGGAGATGTCCCAAGTGACGTTGTTGAAATTATTAATCAGGCCTTCGTCCTGTTCATTCTTCTTGGTTGCGGCTGCGCCATTGGCAATAAGCTCGTCAAAATCGTCCTTGTACTTGTCTGACACTGTGAGGTCGTAGTTGTCGACAAGAACCTTTAAGGCGGCGGCGCGCTTATCATATGCGTCTTGCCACTCCAGATAGAACGAGTCATTCGATGGCGAGTTGTTCTCTACGATATCTAATTGCGCCTGCACGGAATTGATGTAGGAGAGGATGTCCTCCTGCATTTTAGAATCTTTGAACTTGGCATCCTTGAGCTCTTTATCGATATCAAGCTCGGCCTTAATAAATTTCTTGTATACCTTTGAAGTTTCGTCGTATTCGCCGCTTTGTTCCTGTTCGTTAATGATATCCGCGCGGGCTTCAAAACCCTTGGCAATTGTTTCCATGGCAGTGTCGTCTGCGTATTTAGACTCTTCGCTTTTGCTATTTGAAGAGCACGCGGCTAGAGCGACTAGGATAACTAGGCACGTAAACAGTGCGGCAAGACGTTTTTTCATGACGTTTCCTTTCCCCTTTGCCAAAGCAAGATTAGGCTATCACCCCCCATGTTATTGAAGGCTTAAGAAATGGAACAATTCGGTAAAAGGGCTCGCCTGGCCGCACCTTGTCGTAGATCGAGGGGTCGAATAGCGAAAGGGGTTTTGGGACATTTATTGGTCTAAATGAAGCGAAAACGTTTAACTATATTGCGGGTTCGATCCCTGTCACTGGCTCCATGAGAAATAGCAGGTCAGAGGTGTTATCGCTTCTGACCTGCTTTGCATTCAGTCGTATCTGACAAATAATTGCTTGGTGCGGGTTGGACTCGATCGGTGGAGCCTAGCTTAAAGGCAACTAAATACAGGATGCCGCCGATGAAATACATGCATGCATCGAGCATGTCTGGAGTACTGAAATCAAACAGCGCCGGAGTCAGTACTTCCCAACAAAGTGAACATCCCCTCGATAAAATAAGGCTGTTCGGTAAACCGTTTATTAGCGTTTTCCCACAGACGGCTTCACTCAGGGTATTTACATAGGCGGGGAAGAGCGTATTGAATTTAAAGCGGGGATGGATCGGGCTATTACTATTTAGATGACAAAATAGCCCTTATGAATTCATTGGTGTGCGGACTCCACTTTACTTAAGAATCTGGATACAGTCCTCCGCATGTCCTTCAAACACCCCCTCAATTACCTGCGGTCTTCACACCATATTCACTGCTCCACTTGCCTAAAGCAGCAAAACCCCAGGAAAGAGAAATATAGATACGCCCGGCACCGTGTATTTTAGCTTTCTGATTGACAGGTTGCCAGCCCGCGTCGTAATATCTCTTTCGTTCGCGAGCGCAAAAGCTTAGAGCCAATGCAATCGAGAACATACGTGGGAGTTTGCCCGAGTGGTTAATGGGGACGGGCTGTAAACCCGTTGGCTTTGCCTACATAGGTTCGAATCCTATAGCTCCCACCCTTATGTTGCCTGTATAGCTCAGTCGGTAGAGCACTTCGTTGGTAACGAAGAGGTCACCAGT
>OLOZ01001313.1_pt1 | contig 17594 bp, 27 predicted proteins | sample 1673021 | NCBI WGS metagenome assembly OLOZ01 (sample SAMEA3136747, study PRJEB25190) | human gut metagenome | biome: human gut; feature: human-associated habitat; material: faeces | place: Austria | collected 2013
CCTGCGGCATAAATGTTTTGCTTTCTTCTTTTATCCAGAATGGATATGGTGCCAATATTCCCAATGTCTTTTCTGCCCCATTGAACGTCTCACTGGGCATCGTGTTACTGGACACGATATTACACAAAATGTAATGATCGCCCCAATACAGCTTACCCTGAACGCCATTTATGATATCTATTTCAATTATATCTGTAATATCGTCAAGCGATATTTCCTTTTGGTTTTGCGTACCTCTAATCGCAACAACCATTTCGTACTCAATTGCTGGTTTTGTGAACCGGGAAATAACAACACCATACTGTTGCTCTATGGTATTATATGTCCAATTATACGTATGGAAATTACCCTGATATATCTGCGTTTCATACTGTCGAAAATCTATTTCTTTCCCTTGACCATTTACATATTTTAGTTGTTTCAATTAAATGACACCCCCATACCTCGGAGGCCTCGCCCAAGTTGTCTGCTGTCTAAATAAATAGCAAATTCCATTTTGCTAAGTGCCGCATCCATGCCTTTATATATCTGGCTATAATCCCACACAACCTCTTTTTCGATTGACTGTGAAAGGATGTTTGCCATAGGTTCTTGTGCTTTAGCCCCGATGAATGCGGCATCCGATAATTTCGCGCCCGCCGCTTCTACTTTGGGGATTGATTTTAACAACCCTTGTGCTAATCCGGCCCCGTCCATTTGTCCTAACTCTTTGTCCCACCTTCGAGACGGTGAACGAGTCTCCGATGCTTTCTTGGCAGCATTTAAAGCACGATTAGCCACATCTATAGCTGCGCTCGCTACAGCTGCTGCGCCTGCTGCTATGCCTCGAGCAAGTCCGCTCGAAAAATTAATTCCTGTATTATATGCACTTATCGAACCAACACCGCTGTTTGCCGCCAAAGCAACGCTTTCCCCTGCCTCTTTAACTGCATCTACGCCAGATTGTATACCGCTCTTAAAACTTCCTGCAGTCTTTACTCCTTTTCCTCCTGCTTCTACAGCACCAGAGTCCAATTCACCGCCAATAGCGTCTGTAAGTTTTTTTGTTGCTTCTGCTACCGTTATATCGCCTTGACTAATTTGAAACTGTAGGCTGCCCACAAGCTCCGCTCCGTCTTCCCCTGCCGTTTGTACAGCTTTGTCAAACTCAATTAACTGATTAAGCCCTTCAATAGTTTCGGGTATAACGTATTCTCCGCTTTCTATACCAGTAACCAAACTTTTGGGTATATTTATTCCAGCAGTCGCAGCCTTGTCTACAAGTGCATCCCACTGACCATTAAGCATTGACGCATTGTTCAGGCTGGCTGTATATTCTTGCCAATACATCTTCGTGGCTTCCGTCATATCGCCCATCTTTTTCTCAACCATTTCCATGCCACCCGGCAAAACTTTTAATATTTTTTCATACCATTCGCCTTGACTTTCGGAGACATTTTCTTGGGCTTTTTTCACGTCTGCCAATGCCTCTACATAATCGTCCATAGCAGCATTGGCATTTTCCATATATGCCTCTGCCATAGCAGCATCTTGTTGTGCTTTCATTTTATCTTTTATGGCTTCAGTGGTCATATTTAACTTATCTGTTTCTGCATCATATGTGAGATTCAAGCCCTCTACAGACTCATTTAGCTGGTCAACTATCGTTTTCATCTGTTCTTTTTGCGCTGATGTTTTATTTTCAACACTTTCCAGTTCTTGTAGCTGTTTAAAGTAGATATCTGTCTTCCTTGATTGGTCTTCAATTTTAGTTATATTGGCTTGTCTACTTTCAGCGGCCTCCTTCGCTGCTGTTGTCTCGCTGTTTAATGCTGCAACAACACCATACACAGCCGCACCAAGTGCAGCTGCCCCTGCTGCGGCTGCAGCATAAGGATTTACCAATAGTCCTGCATTCAGGGATTTTGTCCCTGCTGCAGCTGCTTTACTCGCCCCAGACACATTGCTTATACCCTTTGTAAATTTAGGCAATATTCCGGTAATCTTTGAAAATGCTTTCAAGGTTGGTGATGCTACTGCCGTAAGCCCAACGAGTCCTCCGGATACTGCTTTGATGGGTTTAGGTAATTTATTAAAAGCTTTAACCCCTTTTGTGCCAAACTCTATTACCTCTGTGACCAATGGAGCGATTTCTTTTGCTAAATCACCTAAAGCCATTTGCATATCCAATGTGGCATCTTCATAATCTTTTAAACCTTTATTGTTTTTCTCCCATGCATTATATGCATCGGTAGCCCCGCCATCAGCCAGTGCTTGTAATACCAAATCGGTGCGTTCTGTTGTCGTCTTGCATTTTTCCAGCTTCTCGTCAAATTTTTCGGCACCAATCCCCGCTCGATCCAAATATTCGCCAAACTGGCCAATGGATTTACCAGTAGCAACAGTCTCTTGAATTGAATCTGCAAGTGATTCAACTTTAAGGGTGTCTGGGAAACGGGACATTGCTCCTGAAACACCTTCAACAGCAATTTGCAAATTGGACTCTGTAAATCCTGCTTGCAAAAGATTTGACACAGCCTCTACTGATGAATCTGTTTCGCCTGATACAGCATTGAATGTTTTAAATGCTTTTTCTGTCGCTTCCATACCAATGCCAGCATTTTTAGCGTTTTCTTCCAAAAATGATAGGTCTCGATTTAATTCTTGTGTGGTTGGAACCAATGCAGCAGTAGCTCCGATAAGTGCCCCTGCGCCCTTACTTATGCCAGAAAGTTTATCACTTGCTTTTTCTGCGGTAGAGCTTGTTTTTTCTAACCCATCAGCAAACTTATTCAGACCTGTACTGCTTTCTTTGGCTTCTGCTTGCAAACCTTTAAGCTTATTTTCCGTTTCTATTATCTCACGCTGAAGTGAATCATATTGTTCCGGGCTGATAGGTTTTCCGAACTCATCATTAACCTCTTTTGCTGCTTCCCTTAACTCTTTTATTTTTTTTGTAGATAAGGAGATTTCCTCTTGTAGTTTTTTATACTCCTGAGTATCAACTTCACCCATATCATCCATTTCGGACATTTTTGACTTCAACTCGGTTACTTTTTTTCTTGTCTCGTCAATTTCATTTTGAATAGGTGTATAGGCTTTTTTCCATGCATCATAATTCTTAACGGAAGCTGCCGCCTGTTCACTTGCCTTTTTTAATGTTTTTAGTTTATCCTCAGTTCCTTCTATAGCATCACCAAGTAATCGTTGTTTTTGGCTAAGCAATTCAGTATTTGAAGGGTCTAACTTGAGGAGTTTGTCAACATCTTTTAACTCTCTCTGTGTTATATTTAATTTTTTATTTACATCCTTTAAGGCATTTTCAAGACCTGTAGCATCACCATCTAAAGGAATAGCTATTCCTTTTATTCTACTCGCCCTTTTACCCCTCCTTATAAGTTGTCTATATCTGCTTGTGTAGCAATTAACGGATACTTGTGTTCGTCGTTATTCATTTCAATAAACATATCGTTCACCATCCCTATGCTAAGCAAATCCAAATCAGAGATAGAAATGCCGCACTGAACACACCTAAGCATGAAGAGTGCGGTATTTGCTGCTCTTGCTATTTTTCTGTGTTTTTTTTTGCTACAGATTTTTGTTCATTTTCATCAGACCACAAAGATATTAAATCACTAAGTACATTGTAAATAGCCCCATCGTTATCAAATTGCTCTAACCACACTATAATGTCATCTGGCTGACTTGGGTCGCCATATTTATGACATATATAGCAAAACTGTTCAAGTGTAGTTATTGCCCGAGGAGAAAGTGTCCCTTCGTTAGTTTTTACATCTGTAACTAAATTTTCAAAATCAACAATTAAATCTTGATTAAATTTTAATCTATACAGCCGTGGAACCGCAGCCGATGTTTTAAGGTGGCAATCAACGCCACCTATCTTTAACACTTTTTCCATTTTTACGCTCCTGCTGATTGATCTTTTTCATAAACTTTCGTATACCATCCTGTTAACACAGCCTCTTCGGTTGTAGCTGTTGTTTTTGCTCGCACGCTTCCGTCTGATGTAGGCGCACATGACACCGTAAGAGTATCCGTTTGTGGCTCTATTGTGTCTTCATTTGTTTGCGCATCGACGGATGGTCGTGTTGCGGTACAGTTGAAAAACCAAAACTTTGTGGTCCCTATATCTCCGTCTATGTCAAACCCTAATGCAAATTCTACTGTAGGTGTATTTGTATTTTCAAAGAGAACCTTATTTGTGTCTTGTGCTTCGCCCAATACCGCTTCTCTAAATTCATCTGTTATGAGTGCAATTTCCAAATCGCCCTCATATCCACCATTAGAACTTGATGTATAATACACAATCCCATCTGCGTAGAACTTTGACAGTTCGCCTTGCTGTTCCAGCGATATTGATACTGCACCCGGCAACGCTACAGGTGTTTCATATGCGCCTTCCGCGCCTTTAACTGCATAATGTACGTTTTTAATGTTAAATTTTACTTTATTTCCAGCCCTTATTTACCTCCTAATAATGAAACTTCATAAATAACTTGAATCCATTTCTCGGATTCGATGTAATACTCTTGTTTTTCATAAAATAACCCTTTTGACATTAACCAGTCTGCTATGGCATTTTCTGCTTCAAGGTCTTTTTTGTTTGAATATAATTCAATATCTAATTCATTTATTTCCTGATATACTATTCCATCAGCCGAAAAGTTGTCTGTACCCGGGAAATGATATGTTATAAATGGTGTTTTGGGGACATTTCCTTCGGCAAAATGACTGTATGCAACAGGAAAGCCAAGACTTTTGAGACCTTCATATATTTCTCGTGATGTCATTTTCCTAACCTCGCTTTTACTCTACGTTCAAACTCCTTATTGCACCATTCTTCTACAGGCTTTATATGTGGAAATGCCCTTGCTCTTCCACCTTGCCATAACTGATGGCCTTTTTCCAGCAAATGAGTAAGCCCCGGTTTTTTTCTATTATATATATAGAATGTGAACTTATTTGCTCCGCGCCTTTCGTACTTGACTCCCCAACCTGCAGAATAATGCCCCTTCTTGCCGCCACTTCCAGCTCCGTCAGGAGACGTCTGTTTTAGTTTTTTAGAACCTTCTTTTGCAACTTCTCGGGCAATTTCTTCAAAGTCTTCCGTTGTCATTTCAACGTATTCCTCCAATGCATCCATCACTGCATCTGCAAAATTGTTAATACTAACCTTCTGTGCCATCTTTGGTTACCGCCTTTATTTTTACTGTTTTATTACGAAATTGAATATTGTCAATTAAATTGATATTGTATATCCCACCATTAAAAACAATACGGTACTGTTTTGTATTCATGAGATCAAAGAATGGTTTCCACCTAAAAATGAACTCGACCGTATTTTCACCGTGAACCACGGCAGCCTCCCAATATTCACGCCCCGAAAGACCGTTCACGTAAGCATAAGCATTTTTATAGTCCTGCCAGTCATGTGACGGATTGCCTATTTCGTCGAAACCTTCGACATATTTCTGAAATGTCACCAAACCTCTGTATGCGCCTGAATCCATCATGACACCCCCTCATTTTCCGGTGGTGTCGGAACGAGATTTACGCAGTGCATTCCGAGTATCGTATCGATGACTCTATTAACATTCGCACGATCAACAGTCATAGACCGGTTATCCCACATATCAGAAATTAGTGTTAAAACAGCTATAGTAATGTCTTCGTGTTCGTCCAACTCGTCAGCATTCAGGCCTGTATAACCTATACAATAGTTCACCGCAGCCACTTTCATAGCTTCAAGCAACACTTTGTCTTCTATTTCAAGATTTTCCTCTATTTCACGTATATGGTTATATATCACTTCCGGCGTTATTTCGCTTATTTTCCTTTGGCTTCACCGCCCTTTTTTCTTTTAAATAGCCACATTTCACAAGAGGCGCGGCAAGGGAGCGGTCAAGCTCCCTTACTTCTCCTTTTCTCATAGCGACTTGTCCTGCGAATGTTATTTGTGCCTCATATTTCATCATGCCATCACTCCCGCTACTTTTAAGTTCGCAATTATAGCATTTATAGCTGTTTTATTGGCGTTTGCCAAAGTAGCGATTGCCTGAACCTCTGCCTGTGTATATTCTGCGGCAATAGCCGTACTTGCGTCTGCAGCAGAAACTGTACTCACAGTAGCAACCTGCTTAACACCGCCAAGTTCCGCGGTGGTGGCAGCAGGAAGCTCATAACCTCCGCCACCTATCCCCGCAGAAATAGCAGACCAATTTTCAGCCATATAGTTTATGACCTGTGCAATTGTCTGCTCGTCTATATCTTCGGCATTGCCGCTACCCTTAATAGCAACTATCAGATTTTTAATTGCTTCACTTATAGTCATGGACTACCTCCTTAAGACGCTGCCATTTCCAGCTTAGCTATTTTCTGTGCGTTTTCTACTTTTGCATCCATTTCTACCCATGCGACAACGCCATCCGCATGCTGGGTTGCGTACTTTTCTCTCAATACCTGTATTTCCATTTCTTCTGTCATTTTAACGGCAAGACCAGACATATCACCGTAATAGATAGCTGTCTTTCCTGCCGCCATATCCGGCATATTATCAGAGACATATACAGGTTTTCCGAGAAGTACCTTTCCAAACGGTGCTGTGATATCGTCCTGCAGGAGATATCTTCCCACATCATCCTTCAGCAACCTTAAAGCCGTTCTCGTTGCCGGAGACATTATCCATATTGCCGGTCCCTGAAATGCATCTTTTACGGTATCTTGCAGTCTTATAAGTTCGTCTGCCGTAATTGCCGTTGCGGCTGCTGCTGTTACTTCCTGCGTTACACCGGAAAGACCGGCTATTTTAGATGCAGTGCCGTTCAGTAACTCATTCTCAATCCATCTGTGAATGTTATACGCCATATGGTCTACAACAAATCCAACGATGTCAAATTGTGAGTTGTTGATAAGGCTTCTTGATACTAATGTAAGTGCGCCTGCCAAATACCCAGTAAGTGAAATATTTGTAAATTTACCAGCAGAGCTTTCAAGCTCTACAAATTCTGTCGCATATGCCATTGTAATATCTGTTGCGTCAGATTCTGGATAGTATGGAATTTCAAGCGTACCTTTAACATTATATTTTGTAGCCTTTTCCAGTATCGGTGAAATATCATATACTTTTTTAATTATCCTGTTAGCAATTGTAGTAGGAACAACCGCCCCATTATCACCGAAAGTTAGATTCTCTGCTCTTTCTTCGCTTACAACCCCTCTGAGGTAGTTCGCAAATGCTTTTTCGTCAGTCTTTTCCTGTTCTGCTCTCTGCTCTCCTACACCGTCACCATCTCTTACATCTTCAATGACTTTTTCTTTGCCTTTGTTGGTTTCGGCAAGTCTTTTTTTCATATTTTCAAGAATATCAATAGTCTTGTCAATGTTATCAATCTCATCAGATATAGCAGCAATCTGTCTTTCTTCTTCCTCCTCTACTGCTCTCTGTTCCGCTTCAAGTTTTGCGTAGAGCATTTCAAGCTCTTTGACTTTTTCGGCCCTTGTCTCCTGTAACGCTTTAATATTGTTCTTTTTCCTTAGATGTTCCCTCCATATTTCTTTATAATTTCTTTTAGGTTACTGTTATCAACCTTTTCAGGTTCTTTTTTATCTTCAAAGCCGACATATTCGGCTTCAAATTCTTCCGCACGAAGCTCGACAGTAACTTCCCCGTCTTCGCCCGCTCTTGTTTCCACTGTAGTAGACTCATACCATGGTTTCATTTTGTCATTTATGAGCGACACTTCGTCTAAAGTGAATCCCGTAACGTTCCTAACTGGTATACCGTTTTCACTTTCTGCTCTTGTTTCAGTAACATTACGCATGCCAAATGACCAACCTCGCAACTTCCCTGCTTTTGCATCATTGATAACCTCCGAATCAGTAAATTCAGCATGCGCCCTTAAACCTATAACATCTTCTTTTAACGTTAAATTTGCTCCCGTCTTGCCAATTTCACGCCCCCAGTTATGGTTTAGCAACGCTCTAACCTCTTCAGCTTTTTCTAATGCCTTGCCAAACGCTCCTCGGTTTATTCTTTCAATGAAATATCCACCTTTTCCGTCTGGTATTGGTCTTGAATCTCTGCCTGTTACGTTGACATATCCGTCGATGATGACAGATTCTTTTCCATTTTCTGCTCTAAGTTCAATTCTTGCCCTTCGCTTACACCTCCTTTCTATTTTCATACCATTTGTCAATCAAATCATAAAACAACTGTTTATCTTTTCTTGTGCTATCTTTTGCTACATATTCTTTTGCCTGCTCTATGGTAGTAGGCATAACATAGACATCTGCATTTAAATAACCCGCAAGATAGTTTAACCGAGAATCCTTTGCTTCGGTGCTTAAAATAATAAATCTTGTATCTGATTCACCAGAATTTATGTATTTGTAAGCAGTTTTACGCATATTGTTTACGAGACCGTAGTCCTTTATATCTTCGTGTGATTTTCCGGAAATAGCCAGCCTAAGCGCATCAAAATCAATTATGATATCATTATCGTTTTTTATCTTTTCTGCATGCGTGGATTTACCACTTCCCGGAGCTCCCGCAATAATTAGATTTTTCTTTTTTGAGGCTCGAACTTCTGTGATTACTTCATCTGCATTTCTTTCAAGCACATTATTTTCGCCCAATTTGAAGCTTTGATTCATGTTCGGTATATATATATCTTTCGTTTTAGGGTCATACAGGACATCTTGAAGCCCTAATTTAACCATATCAATACCCAGCGGCTCCATGTTTTCTTTCTCTCTGATTTCATCAATCTGTAACCAACCTGTTTCCGCTGCCGTTTTATATGCATTATATCGCTTATCTTCATCACCTTTTGTCAATTCGTACATATCAGGAGCAAAGTAATATACCCCTTTTTCATCTTCAAGAAGCAAGGCACGATTTAACGCCGTCATAAACTCACCCATAAAGGTGTTTATACAATACTTTATAAACGCTTTATCGCCCTGCTCTGTGTTTATATCGTCAGGTACACCGAGAAGCCGCCTAAGCTCTTCTCCATTGGTCTTTTTATTCTCATTAAGCTGCATTTCAACTGATGTGTTAGAGGCTTCTTGAAACTCTAACCCCTCATTGAGAATAACAACATTCTCCGTGTTGTTCTGATATAGTTTTTTCCACGCAGCTTTTAGTTCGTCGATAGCTCCCTGACTTAATCTTTTTACTGATTTTACAAAACCTTTTTTATTCCCTCCGGTCTTTACAAGACCCTCCTCATAAAGAAGTGAGTTGTATACTACGCTAAGAAGCTGCTTATTTTGTTCAACTATGCTATTTCCGTACATTCCATCAATACTATTTCTTAAAACTCGCACGAATTGTTCAGGGAAAAATGTTCTCCCCTGTACTAATATCGCATAATCTTTAAAAATAACATCGGCGTTTGGGGCAATAGACACATACTCACTAAAAACATATCTTAATGATTCAACTTCTGTTCCTGCCCAATCTACATAAACAAAACCACCTCGTCCGAGATAGTAATCCCTTACAACTGCCTGTTTCATCTGGTTAGCGTCCAAAGTATCGCCAGTTTCCTCATTTAATAAAAAAACTCGCCTATCATCTTTTATTTCCTCAACTCTTTTTCCTTCTTTTCTGTAGAGTTTTATAGGTATATTGGCGACAGTCCGAGCAATTTCATCAATTGCCCCGGCGAGTGCCGGTATTTGCATAGCTTTTTCTCTTGTAATATTTTCCGGTGAAAACCATGCCCGAAGCAACGGATCGGAAACAGATTTTTCATCTATAATCTGTTCAGGCTCTGCTCTTTTCTTTCTGAATAATCCCCTTAGCTATTCCTCCTTTATTTTTTATTCCATCTGTTTATAGTATTTTTCGTTACTACACTTGTTTGTACCGTTATTTCAGGAAATTCCAACACATCTGTGTGTCGGCCTACTTTTATTGTTAAACTTATATCCGTAATTCCCGTTAACCCCTCACCGACAAGACTCTCGGCCCTGTCTATCAGTTCTTGTCCCGCTTCTTTAATTTCCTGAACGATTTCGTCTCTATATGGTTTTATCATTCATTCCTCCTGCTTTACTTTATAATACAAAAGACGCTCCATATCGAAGCGTCTTTTAATGTTATCTGTGTACATCTAATTTCTGCATTAAGGCTTCCTGCAACACTCTTGACACATTCAAGTTTGCGGCCTCTGCCTCCTGATTCAACCAATTCGGCAATGTTACGTTTCTTCTTACAGTTTTATTGTCCACCTTTCTGCGATATTCTGCTAAATCCACATCTACAAGAGAAACAATGCTTTCGCCTTCTTCCGTAAATACCCCCTTGCTGACATCTATATCGCTTATCGATGAAGCCCCTGCGATTTCTTCTCCATTGTCTTCAGCTGAAATGCACCAAAGTCCGATTGCATCTCTCGCCACTGTAATCGCTTCCGCAAACGATGCTTTTTCTTTCCCCTCTTCATTTGTCTCTGTCAGTATTTTTAGGTCTGGAACCTCTATCAGTATATTAGTGTTAACATGTGTAAAAATAACTGGATAAACCTTTTTCATACCTATTGACCTCCTAATTTATTATTAACCTTTTGTGGGGCTATAAGCCCCACTTTTTCAGGATCTCTCTTGCCAGTCTTTCGTTGATTTCTTTATGCCTTGGTATCGTTTCCGAATCTTTTCCTCTGCGATATATGTCGTGACTTCCTCCGTGCCTATAAAAATCAAACCCGATACTTTTTAGCTTCTTAATCAACTCTTTTTGCTTCATCAGTGCGTCCTCCTTATGTTATAATTATACACATTCAACACACATTAGTCAATAGTTTTATGTATATTTTATACACATTTTTATGCTGTTTGTACGACAAAATCTCCATCATATAACAGAACATCTTGCTGTAAAAGATAAATGCTGTTTATCAATGCTACAACCATATCTACTTTGCCGTTTGACTTCTTTTTATTTACATAACGGTTCATATTTGTATCAAAAGTACATTTTGCATTTTCAAAATTAATTTCAAGCAACTTGTTTTCTTCATAGTGCCATTTTTTATTCATTATGAACTCATATAGAAGTTTTGTTGGTGGGTGTAGCGTATCGCTATGCTGTCTTATTTGTACTGTAGTGTACTTCTCGTCCCACTTCTGCGCTGATGATAAAGCATTATAACGGTCATAACCTATAGACATTATTGTCACGCCATATTTTTCTTCTATGTTGAAAACAAAATCTTCTATAACTCCATAATCAACTGTCATATCACCGCACGCAATACATTTCATTGCCGCTATAAACTGTCTATAATCTATTTTTTCAAACTCATTCTTCTCATCGATCCTTCCCTCCGGTATGAACGCTACCACTTCTGAAAAAATCTCTCCGTCTTCTTCTGCGCTCATTGCAACCGCGCAGTTGTCATTCGACATTGAAAGATCAACACCGATATATACCTGCTTACCGCTCCAATCGATATTTTCCACTTTGCACTCTCGTACATCGCTTAATGGAATATAACTCTCTGTTCCTGCGCCTTGATAAATGATATTACAGTGCTTAGTCAGGAAATTTTCCCGCGAACTCTCTCTTCTGATAGCCTTCTCACGCTTTTTCAATAGGACATTCCATACGCTTTCGATTTCAATGGCGAGTGGATTTCCATCACGAAGAACATCATCATCTGTAGCCCAATCTTTGGGATTGTCCGGCTCGTATAAAAGTGCGAATACCGTATCATCTTCCACCAATCCATCAAGTATTTGTTTGGCATCTTCAACTTCATCTTCAAGCGGATTGTTTGCAGTTGGATATTTGGTCGATATCACAAAGCCTAATTTATTTTTTACGAGGATCTGCCCTGACCTCATCGCTTCTATGGCATACGGACTCGGCAGTGCTCCAATTTCGTCCGCAATGAATACCGACGGTTCTTTACCGTCGAGTCTATTTGTTGAATAATTAAGAGGTGTGTATTTTGTCTTCGTAGGTTTATGCAGTATATAATCTCGTAACACCTTAAATTCTTCATTCTCAAATACTTCAATATTTGCAGATATGAGAGGCTCTATCGCTTCTTTGATTTCTCTTGCAAGTGCTCCGTCTGGCGCCACCGAGAAAAATCTTGAATACGCCGGTTCAAGATAAAAGAGTAAAATGAAAAGAACGGCGACAATAAATGTCTTCCCGTTTTTTCTGCAAATTTCAAGGAGCGCAGTTTCGTATCTTCGCTTTCTCATATCGTCACGCCTGACCGTGCATATGACAGCCGTTATCAATAACCACTGATACCCACTGAGCGATCTATATATGCTCTGCCCGGCACGCGGTCCTTTTGCCATCTTCAAAATTTTGAGTATCTTGTATATCTTCTTGAGTAGTTTCTCATTAATACAGTATTTTTCATGTTCGCCTTTTACTATCTTCAAAAAATCTTCGCATTGCAGAATGACATATTTAGGCGCGCGCACTTTTCCCTCGACAACATTCTCCGCATACACCGCCGCCGGGTGCTTAATCGTCGTCGTCTTCATTTAAAATATCCATCAGGCTTTTTTTCTCCGGCTCCGCCTTTACCGCGGAAATCGATATCTTCGCTCTGCTCTGCGGAGATAAGCAAAGCTCATTACAGCACCTAAAAAAATCCTTTGTCGCAGCATCCTTTGCCATTCTAAACTTCGTGTCAAGCAAAAGCGTAGGGTCAGAGTTTGCTTCTTTATCGAAATTTTGCAACTGACAAATAGTAACGCTTGCACGTGCCAATATGAACTGGTCTAAATTCCCAAGCATTTTAGACTCGTCAAGGTTTTCTAATATATAAAAAAATACTTGCCTCTGCTCTTCTGTCAGATATTTTGGGGGAATCAGTTTGTCGGCTTTACCCTTAAGTCTCTCCTCTGCTTTCTCTCTCGCCGCCTCTTCCGCTTTTGTTATTGTACCTGTTTTGGCTTTTACACTCTTTGCTGGCCTTGCCCTTTATGTTCCTCCTTTCGTTTGAACTCATGTTCTTTTTTATATATTTATTTTTAAGATTTCCTATGTATATATAGGGGGCGTCGGTGGAACAGATGTTCGCATTATTCATGCCGTTATCCCCGGGGGAATGTGTCTATTCCCCTCTGTTCTATAAGTCTTTGTGCTTTTATATATTTTAAAATCATCTCATCTGTAAGCTCTTCCAACTTTTCTTCGTTAACATCGTCTTGTTCCATTTCTTTAGCAATGCCCTCAAGCACATCTCCTACCTCTCTAAATATTTTACTTACCTTCCTGATTTCATTTGCTTCGTACATCTTCTTGCTCCTTTACTATTCTGATAAGTTCCTCTTCTGGTATTTCTCCAGCTTCCGCCATCTCGTGGTGTTTTTCACACAGAGTTATGAGATATTCATTATCCAATCTATTATCCCAATAGCTTGCTATAGGCTTTATGTGGTGTACAGATAGCCCCTCCGTCTCATACTTCCTTATTGGTTTATATAGACCTCTTATACATACTTGACATACTTGTCTATCTCTTGCCCTGATTTCTTCTCGCTTGATTTTCCAATCTGCCGAACCTCTAAACTGTGTTATCCGACTGTCTTTTTTCTTTTGCCTCTTTTTCAAAGCAACATATTTCTGCTCGCAGATATATTTGCTGTCATGTATTCTGCCACAGTAATGGCATGACTTAAGCATTCTCTTCCCTGTCCTCGTTAGAATTTATATTGTCTACTATTTCTATTATTTATCTCGTTACAAATATAATAATGTTTACATTCAACATGAGGCTCGCAATAACTATAATAAGGAATATTGTCAATCAAACAAGTTTCTTCACCACTTACTACACGAAGGTCTCTATGTGGACAATTTTCACATATACCCAATTCTTTTAATTCAATAGTTTTCATAATTCCTCCTTATTAAATGATAATGCCCTAAACGCTGTACATACATTTAGGGCTTACTTGGTTGCGGGTGGGAGAATCGAACTTCCTGTGCCGGCTAAGGAGACCGGTGTGTTACCACTACACTAACCCGCCAAATAAAAAAACGCCTGAATTACTCAAGCGTTTTAGGTTTTTTCTCACGATACCATTATAACACGCATTTTAAATAAATAATTTATTTTTGCTCTCAATCTCCATAATAATCATCATAAATTTACCTGTTAATCTTTCTGTTTCTTTTTCATCGTCTGTTTCAATGCTTTCAGCTAAAGCATAAAGATTTTCATAAAGTTCTTTAATCAAATTTGCGTATGCTCTTATTTCATCAGGATATCCTAATATTTTCTCCAAACTCATATTATGCCTCCATTTACTTATACTTCACTATAACTTTTACATCAATTTTATCCTGAACCAATCCCCATATTTTTTTTAATGTCTTGCGCCTTAAATCATAAACATCTGAACGACACATAGCATACTCTCTGCCAAATTCATATATTTTCTTATCTATTCTCCCGCCGTTAAAATATACGTCCAATACATTTTTTTCTTCAGCTGACAAGCGTCTCTCCACATACTGCCATATATGCCAAACATCATCACCCCCGTTTATACGGCTTAGAATCTTCTCCCGTTCCACCGCCACATCCGCCACACTGTCATGTAACCGCCCGCTTCGTATAGGCGAATTATCTATGCCTTTTATCTCCGTTATGCTATCAAGCTGCTTTAACAACTCCTTTTTTTCTTTTTCCCAGTTCCTTGCGTCCTTTAAAAACTTAACCGCGTTAAATTCTATGTATCGTTCCATCAGCACCACCCTTTCATCTTAACCCCAGTACCTTTTTCAATAGCATTTTGTATATCAAGCATTCTAACCTTATGCTCTTCTATGTAACCAGCATACCTATTTACCTTACGTATAATACTACATAACTGCTCATCCGATAGCCCTATCTCATCATGTACTGCTAATAATATAAGAATTGATAATTTATCTAATAAATCATGTCTCACTTCATCTTTAAGTGTATTTACCTGTTTTTTTGTCATAGTCACTTGCTTCTTCTTAGGTTTCTTTACTCTTTTCATACATCCCACCGCATTTCACTATCTCGATTGCCCTATTCAGTCCCTCGGCAATCCACTTATGCCTTTTAGCCATGCACGCACCTTTTTTCTCGCAAATGACTTCCGACTGTAGCCGCTCCACAACCTTATCTATGTCGTAAACTGTAGGTGTTATATCTAAATAGTCAAACATATCACTGTAAACACTGTAGTCAATATTCCTTGTCTCATTTAGGTCATTCAGAAATTGTATAGCATCATCTCTGCTTATTAAATCATTACTCATTTTCCAGATTTTCCTCTCTATTTAACTCCCTCACACATAGCCTGAACACATCTTCACAAGCTTGTTTATAACCTTTACTATATTCTTGTAGCCTCATTATTTCTTTGTTCGTTTTTTTATCAATATCTTCTTCCAAACTACTACAAGTTGATTTTTTTGCCGCAGTAGGCACAATGTCCGTTATATTTCTCGTATACCGCTTTTCTGTCTATCATGGTGTCCTCCTATGTACTAAAGTCTTTAAAATCCGTTCCTTTTTCCATATGTGCTTTTATAACCGCTATCAATTTCTTTTCGTCTATTATGTTAGCCTCCTTGCTATTTCATATATCACGTTAACCGTTACACTGTTACCTGCCTGCCTATATAGCTGGCTGTCACTATTTACAGCTCTTACTCTTTCAAAATATTCATCAGTAAACCCCTGCAGCCTAAAACATTCTTTAGGCGTTAATTTACGTATTCTATAACCATCAATCAGATTATTGTTTTCCTGCCACGAATTACTTGATAATGTAGGTGATATATCATGTAATCCGCCTTTGTTGTAGCCCCGCGGCTTTTGGTATATTGCAACTCCATGCCTGTCTTGTCCTGTTAGTGTAAACATAGGCTCTTCATTTTCTTTAAATCGTCTTCCGTTCTGCCTCTTTTCTGTTCTGTCGGGCGTTAGAACAGGAATTGCGTATAATCCTGTTTTTGCTCCTTGTCCACCACCTTGGGAAGAAAGTGTAACACTTATCCCTGTTGGGTCATATACTCTGTTGCCTTGACTTCCACCAATTATCTGTCTACATTCATTAATATACGTTCCTTCTGAACAGGCTGTGTAGTTTCTCGTTGTGAGAGTTTTTGATATTTGACAGTCTTCTTTAAAAGTCTTTTTACTGCTGTCTCTGATAGGAAATATTTTTCGGGAACCTGTTCCTCTAAGATGTCCGATAATAAACACTCTTTCCCTGTTCTGGGGCACTCCAAAGTCTTTGCTGTTAAGCACCTGCCATTCGACATCGTACCCCAGTTCATCCATCGTGGATATGATGATTCCGAAAGTTTTTCCGTTTTCATGGTTGAGTAGTCCCTTGACGTTTTCTGCGAAAAGTATACGAGGCTTTCGCTCTTTAGCCAGCCGCATGACTTCAAAAAAGAGAGTCCCTCTTGTATCTTCGAAGCCTCGTCTGTTTCCAGCAATGCTGAAAGCCTGACATGGAAATCCGAAGCAGTAGCAGTCAGCTTCCGGAAGCTCTCCGGGCTCAACTCTTGTAATGTCATCTGCATACCATTCACCTTCTTTCACTTCGTGCATAGCCATATAACTTTTATCAGCGAATTTATCTATTTCACAATGTCCAACACACTCATTTCCTGCCATTTCCATACCTAATCTGAATCCGCCAATCCCCGCAAAGAAATCTATAAATTTCATCTTAAACCTCAATTCGCAAAAATTTAACTCCGTCACGTTTCCTTGCACTGCCTCTTTGTATGTAAATATAAAAATTAGAATTAGGTATTCCATATGCCCTCGCTATCTCTTGACCTACCTCCGATACCATACAAGGAAGCTCATATTTGTCTGCTGTTACTGCCATATATAAAGTCATGCTCCCTTCACCTCCATTTTGATGTCATGCAAATTCTCTTTTATATGTTTTAATTCATCTACTACCTGTCCTATGCTTTCATGAGGAATCATCAAATATCCGTTGTGATTACTCGTTATTAGTACATTATTGCCGTCAACTATGTACTCAAATATCATAGGCTCACCTCTCATGCACCACAGCCCTTGGTTCTGCGCTCTATTTGCTATCTGCTCGGTATTTAGGTTAAGTTTAGGTATTCTTACTAATGCACTCATAAAATCCTCCTAAAATGGAATATCCTCATCTGTTATGGCTGCAAATCCCTCAGGTATTCCGTTGTCCCTGTCGTCATAGTCTGATGATGACTGCTGGTAAGACTGTCCTCCGCCTGACTGCGCAGGTCTTGAACCTCTGTCTCCCCATTCTAAAAATTCTACTCTATCGGCAACTACATCGGTCGTATACACTGTGGCGCCGTCTCTATTGGTGTAGCTTCCTGTCTGTATTCTTCCCTGTACAGCTACCAGCCTGCCTTTAGCAAGATACTTCTCGCAGTTTTCAGCCTGCTTTCCAAAAACCGTGATTTTGGGAAAGTCAGCTTTCTTTTCGCTTCCTTGCTTTACAGGTCTGTCAATAGCAACGGTAAAAGAAGCTACTACCATTTGGCTTTCTAAAATATACCTTACTTCAGGGTCTTTTACCAGTCTCCCGATTAACACCACACTATTCAT